>Ga0268263_1000207_pt1 | contig 133857 bp, 114 predicted proteins | sample Biomet5_FD_190358 | JGI IMG/M metagenome (GOLD analysis project Ga0268263, IMG submission 190358) | Microbial communities from bioreactor (seeded with sewage sludge) at LBNL, California, USA - Biofuel metagenome 5 (SPAdes) (version 4) | ecosystem: Engineered > Bioreactor > Anaerobic >... | reverse complement strand
GCCGGAACTGGCGATGCAGCTGCCGCTGCTCAAGGAAGTTCTGGGAGCGATGAATATAAAAATGCTGGAGCAGCAGGGCTTCGAGGCCGATGACATCATCGGTACGATAGCACGCGAGGCGGAAGAGCAGGGCCTGGAACCGCTGATAATAACGGGAGATAAAGACGAACTGCAGCTGGCTACAGATAAAACAAGGGTCATCATCACCAAAAAGGGAATATCGCAGTTCGAGATATACGATCATGATGCCATGGTCGAAAAATACGGCTTCACGCCGCAGCAGTTCATCGATTTCAAGGGCCTTATGGGAGATCAGTCCGACAATATACCCGGGCTGCCGGGAGTCGGAGAAAAAACTGCTCAGAAGCTGATCCTCGAATACGGATCCGTAGAGGGCCTGCTGGAACACATGGACGAGCTGAAGGGAAAGCTCAAAGAAAATGTCGAAGACAACGCTCCTCTGGCGGTCATGAGCAAACGCCTGGCTACGATCAACACGCATGTGCCGATGGAGGTCGATTTCAGCGAGTATCGATGGGAAGAACCTGACAGAGACAAACTGATAGATGTATATACCAAACTGGAATTCAACAGTTTTCTCAAGAAGATGGGCAGCGGACTCAGTGCCGAGGAGAGATCCACGGCTATCGAATACAAGGAGATCGACGCCGCTGAAGTGATCATCAGGACGAAAGAAGAACTGCAGCAGCTGGCGGCGGCGCTGAAACCGGCAGCCTGTGCAGTGATAAAGGTATTCGGAAACAACGACCACAGAGATGTGCCGGTGATAACGGGAACATCGATACTGATAGACAATAATTGCTATTATGTTTCATTTGATGAGCACGAGACTAGGAGCGCCTTTATAACTCTGCTGGCTGACAAAAAGCCTGAATTCATCGGGCATGATCTGAAAACAGATTATTATATGCTGATGGAGGCCGGCCTGAAGATATTCAATACGGCTTTTGACACCGCGATCGGCCAGTATGTCCTCGATCCCGGCAGGAGCAATTATTCGCTGACTGTGCTGGGGCAGGAGTATTTCCACCAGACTATCGAAGAGGAAAAGGATTTTCTTTCCGGCCTGGAGCAGATCGACATGTTCAGCGACAGCGCGGAGCAGTACAGCAAATACGGTTTCAAATGGTGTGCGCTGGCGGCGCAGCTGTCTGTGATCCAGCAGCAGAAGCTGAGGGAAGAAAAACTCGACAGCGTCTGCAGCGATATCGAGCTGCCTCTGATAGAGGTAATGGCCGCCATGGAGCATGAAGGCTTTATGATCGACAGAGGCGAGCTGGAAAAGGCGGGAAGGGACATCAACGGTCGCATCGAAGGTCTCACCGCAGAGATATACGCTTATGCAGGCGAGGAGTTCAATATCAATTCACCTCAGCAGCTCGGTCCCGTTCTGTTCGAAAAGCTGGGACTGACGGCGGGCAAGAAGACAAAGAAGGGCTATTCGACAGCGGCGGACATACTGGAAAATATCAGGGATGAGCATCCCATCGTTCCCAAAATACTGGAATACAGATCCCTGACGAAACTCAGGGGCACATATATAGAGGGCCTGCTACCCCTGATAAACAGGGACGGCAGGATACATGCCCATTTCAATCAGACTGTCGCCGCTACCGGCCGTATCTCCAGTTCTGATCCCAACCTGCAGAACATACCGATCAAGCAGGAGGAGGGCAGAAAACTGCGGAAGGCATTCATACCGTCTGCGGATGATTTCATACTCATGGGTGCCGATTATTCGCAGATCGAGCTGAGGGTGCTGGCGCATATGAGCGGCGATGAGATGCTCCGGGAAGCATTCAACAGCGGCGAGGACATACACAGAGCTACGGCGGCACGTGTGCTGGGGATACCGGAAGACGAGATAACTCCCCTGCAGAGGAGCAGGGCCAAGGCCGTCAATTTCGGAGTGATTTACGGTATGAGCGCTTTCGGTCTGTCCGGAGAGATAGGCGTCAGCAGATATGAGGCCAAGGAATATATCGATAATTATTTTGATAAACATGCGGCTGTCAGAAAATTCATGGATGAGCAGATAGAAACATGCAAAAAGAAGGGCTTCGTACGCACCATAACAGGACGCAAGAGAAACATCAGTGAGATCACCGCTTCCAACAGGATGGTAAGGCAGATGGGAGAACGTCTGGCCATGAACAGCCCCATACAGGGCAGCGCAGCCGATATCATCAAGATAGCCATGATAAAAGTTTATGATGCGCTGAGAGAATTCAGATCGAGACTGATACTGCAGGTGCACGATGAACTTATCATCGAGACATATAAGGACGAGCAGGATAAAGTTGCAGAGCTGCTGACGGAAAGCATGGAGAACGCTATGGATCTTTCGGTCGAACTGGCCGTCGATCTCAATACCGGCAGCAACTGGTACCAGCTGAAGTGAGGCGGCATTATGGATCTGAGAGAATATGTCGATAATGATCAGAGGCTGATAGGACTTACCGGAGGCATAGGCAGCGGCAAATCCACAGTGACAGGCTTTCTTGAAAAAAGAGGCTATACAGTCATCGATACGGATCAGATCTCAAGAGATATCACAGGTCCGGGCGGAAGCGCCGTGGGAAGGCTGGAAAAGGCTCTGGGAAGCGGTGTGGTTTCGCCTGACGGCAGTCTCAACAGGAAGAAAACAGCAGATATCGTTTTCGAAAACCGCGAAAAACTAAAGCTGCTGGAAGATATCACACATGAGGAAATATATGCTATAATATGCAGCAGAGTCGCCGGAACGGATGAAGAGGTCATCTTTGTCGATGCTCCTCTCATGTTCGAGACCCGGCTGTATAAAGACATGGATGAGATCTGGCTGGTCACAGCCGATATCGATATGAGGGCAGAGAGGGTGTCGGCAAGAGACGGGATACCGCTCAGCGATGTAAGGAAAAGGATGTCCGTGCAGATGGACGATGGCGAGAAGAAAAAACGGGCCGATCATATCATCGACAATTCAGGCAGCCTGAACAGTCTGTATGCCCGGGTAGAGGAGTTATTGAAGGCTTATGAAGAAAAAGATAACAGCAATAGTGATAATGCTTGTTTTCACAATGACAGGAGTCATGTGCCTTTCCGGCTGCGGAAACAGCGGAAAATCGGCAGACGGCACTGAATATAAAACGAAAGATGTGGTCACGATACCGATGAGCAGTGTTACTACGCTCAATCCGGTAGTATCGACAGACGAGGACACATATTTCATATCCAAACTGATCTATCAGGGCCTGTTCAAATTCGATGAGAACATGACGCCTCAGCCCAGTCTTGCCAAGAGTTATGAATTCAGCAAAGCTAACCGCAGGATCACGATCAAACTGAATCGTGTGAAATGGTCGGACGGAAGAGATCTGACGGCTTCTGATGTGGTTTTCTCGGTCAACGCATATGAAATGGCCGGACAATCATCGGAGTATGCTGATGTTATGGATAAGATCAGTTATGCAAAACGGGTGAACAGATACGAAGTGAAGATATATTTTGATGAAAGCACTGATATGTCTCTCGACATGCTGACTTTCCCGATACTTCCCAAGCACAAATACGACAGCATTTATGATCTGCAGGAAAAAAAGGAGAACTTCAAGCCAGTGGGATCGGGGCAGTATAAAGTAAAAAAATATGATTCCTCGACAAAGCTGATACTGGTGCCGAACGATGAATATTCAGGCGACGACAAAGGCAGCAGCAGCCTGATATTTGCGGTCACACCCAATAAAAACACGGCATATCAGCTGCTGGAATCAAGCAATCTTTCTGTAATGTATTCACGCAAGGCAGACAGAGAAACGAATTATACCAAGAGCGGCATAAAGACAGTGAATTTTCCGGGAAATGAAGTCGAGTTCATGGGATTCAACTTCGATAAAGAAAAAATGAAGGATGAAAATCTGCGCAAAGCCATAGCTTACGGCATAGATACAAAGGCGATAATAGAAGACTGTTATATGAACAGCGGTATGCAGAATGACAATCTGTACTATCCTGATTACCTGGATACGGCTTCCGGGAAGGACGCATATAAATACAATGAAGACAAGTGTGCAGCCAGACTGAAGAAGGCGGGATACAAAGACAGAGATGATGACGGTCTGCTGGAGGATAAAAACGGCTCCGAGCTGACTTTGAAAATTCTGGTCAACGCTGATAACACGGACCGCTGCGATGCGGCCGATATGATAAAAAGTTCCATGGAAAATCAGGGCATAAGTGTCGATGTATATAAGTATTCCGGCGATTCATATACATCGGCCCTGAAAAACGGGAATTTCGATGTGTATATCGGCGGGCTGGAATACGATGATACGATGGACATGCGTATTCTTTTCGGTGATGAAAAGACAAATTATATTTCCTACACCAACGAAGAACTGGAAACTCTGCTTGATGATCTGAAATCAGGAGAAACAGAGACAGAAATGAAGGATACGTATCTGAAGATAAAAAGCATCATGAATAAGGAACTGCCGTACTACTGCCTGTTATACAAAACATACGGCGCAGTCAAGGCACCGACGCTGCAGGGAACGCCCAAGCCTATGTTCAATGATTTCTACAGAGGCATAGGCAGCTGCAGCAGCAGATATGCATCTGGCAGCAGTGACAGCAGCAGCGATTCGAGCAACAATTAAACAGTTGACAAAGTCCGCGCTTTTAACTATTATAGTAATGCTTGCTGTGTGAGCAGCGCTGCGGGCGCCCGTGGCGGAATAGGCAGACGCGCACGTTTGAGGGGCGTGTGGATAACACCGTGCTGGTTCAAGTCCAGTCGGGCGCACCATATCAGGGAGCGGCCGTAAGGCCCGCTCCTTTTTAAAAGCATACTGGTCGATTTTACCCGGAACAGTTGACTGTATATCGTCTGTAATATATAATTATGCCGTTCGCCGGCGTGATGGAATTGGCAGACGTGCGGGATTCAAAATCCCGTGGTGGCAACACCGTATGGGTTCGACCCCCATCGCCGGCACCATAAGAAAACGTTGATATTTAAATATATCGGAGGTATATATATGAAAGGTTTAGCTACATTCGGACCACTAGTACTGTTGATCGTGATAATGTATTTCCTGCTTATCAGACCGCAGAAAAAAAGAGAAAAAGAAACTAACAGCATGCGCAACAATCTGCATGTAGGAGATGAAGTAATAACTATCGGCGGTCTCAAGGGAAAAATCGTGAAAACAAAAGATGATTCCATCGTTATCCAGGTCGGTGCAGATAAACTGAAATTCGAAATGATGAAATGGTCTATTTCGAAAGTAGTCGACAGCGCTGAAAAACCGCAGCAGAAGGCTCAGGAGCCCGCTGAGGAGGAAGAAGCTGTTGAGAGAAAACCGCTGCCCAGGAGAATGAAGAAGGCGGATCATGCTGCTGAAGCCGAAACGGCTGCAGATGATGCACCCGCTGAAAAAACAGAGGAAGCGGCAGGAACTGAAGAAACAGACTCTGCAGACGAAGAAGAGACGAAGGAATAAGGTCATCTGAAAGTCGTTTATTATGAGACCCGGCGGTGCCAAAAGCACGCCGGGTCTTTTACTTGTCTCCGAGGCAGTGTACGCAACATATACATGGTTTTTCCTTGTACAATGCGGCCAAAAAGTGTACAATATCATGTATTGCAAAAATAATTCCAACATAAGAACAAACAGGGTATTAAACAGGGTATTTTTATGAAAACGAGAACGAAACAAATATTAGCTGTAGTTGTCATAATCGCCATAGCATTCAGCTGGATGCTCCTGCTCAAGGGCATACCGGGAAAGGTCGGTCCGTTAAAGGACAAGATCGAACTCGGACTCGATATCAAGGGCGGTGTATATGTCGTACTGCAGGCCGATACGAATCTCAAGGGAGAAAAACTGTCAAAACTGATGGAACAGACTAAGGCAGTCATTGAAAACAGAGTCGACCAGATGGGACTCAAAAACCCGAACGTATCGATAGAAGGTGGAGACCGCATCAGAGTAGAACTGCCTGGTGCAGAGAATTCAGACGAAGCCATCAAGGCTATCGGAAAGACGGCTCAGCTGAAGTTTGTTATGGCTGATCAGTCCTTCGTACTTGACGGCAGCAGCGTCAAAAAGGCTACTTCGGATACAGCCAGCGACGGCGGAGGCTATGCTGTAAATGTCGAATTCAACAGCGCCGGAGCCAAGGCATTCGAAGAGGCTACAAAAAAAGCGCTTTCAGGAGAAGTCAACAGCACGATGGGAAGTATGAAAACCGAGGACGGCAGCAAGGTCGAGGGCGGTCAGATAGTCATCATGCTCGACAATGAGATAATTTCACATCCCAATGTAAAATCGGTCATCAGCGGAGGAAAGTGCGAGATATCGGGAAGCTTCACACAGGATGAAGCATCTGAACTGGCGGCGCTGATCAGAGGCGGCTCGCTTCCCGTAAAACTTACAGAGATATCCGCATCTTCGCAGACAGCGCAGATAGGAATGAACATGCTCACCAAGAGCATCGTTGCCGGCATAATCGGTTCGATAATCATTCTGCTGATCATGCTGTTCGGATACAGGATCATGGGTGTGGCGGCAGATATAGCACTGGCATTATATATAGCGCTGGTATTGATAATAATGGCGGCAATGGGCAGTGTTCTGACACTGTCAGGAATAGCCGGTATAATTCTTTCGATAGGTATGGCGGTCGACGCCAATGTAATAATATTCACCCGAATACGAGAGGAGATAGAAAGAGGCAAGACCATCAGGGTCGCTACGCAGACCGGATTCAAGAGGGCCATGAGCACGATCATAGACTCCCAGGTGACGACACTGATCGCCGCGGTCATCATGTATCAGATAGGTACGAGTTCCGTCAGAGGATTCGCCTGGACACTGATGATAGGTATCATCGTCAGCATATTCACGGCCGTTGTCGTGACGCAGCTGTTCATGAGCCTGATCAGCGGCAGCAGGAAGTTCGCCGTAAACAAGTATTTCGGTCTATCGGAAGACGGCGTGACGACGATGAAACTGAAGAGACAGTTCCATTTCATCAAACACCGCAAGGTATACTATATCATCAGTATCTGCGTGATCTCAGCCGGACTCATATTTGCAGGAGCGAGGGGACTGAATTACGGTATCGACTTTACCGGCGGCACGATGCTGCACTATGACCTCGGACATCAGGTCTCGACACAGCAGGTCAAGGATGTGATGGCCAGACATAATGTGAATCTGGGTCAGATGCAGGTCATATTCTCCGGAGATAAGAACAATGAAGTAATAATTAAAACAAATGAGGATCTCAGTTCTCAGGAAAGAGCCTCGATAAACAAAGATATTGAAAAGACATTCAACATCACAGAAAGCGATGTTCTGGCCACAGAGCACTTCGGTGCTTCAGTCGGCAAAGAACTCAAGATGAATGCTCTGAAATCCATAGGTCTGGCAGCCCTGGGCATGCTGATATATATCAGGCTCAGGTTCAGAAAATGGAAATTCGGCGCTTCGGCGCTGCTGGGCGTCCTGCATGATGTAATGATAGTATTTGCTGCCTACGCAATATTCGGGATAACGGTAAACAACCCGTTCATTGCGGCGATACTGACTGTTGTCGGATATTCAATAAATGATACTATCGTAATATTCGACCGAGTCAGGGAGAATCTGAGGTTCATCAAGAAGGGCGGCACTGCCGAAATACTGGATCTGTCGATAAATCAGACACTGTCCAGGTCGATAATGACGTCGCTGACTACATTCGTAGTAATGATACCTCTGTTCATCATGACTTCATCGGCAATAAGAGAGTTCGTACTGCCGCTGATGATAGGTGTCGGCACAGGATGTCTGTCGTCGATATTTATCTGCAGCCCGCTCTATTATGAGATGTCCACACACGGCAAGGATGCCGAAAGGCATGAGAGAGAGCTGGCTCGTGCCAGAAGAAAGCAGAAACAGCAGGACGAAAGACTGAAGAAGGAAATGGATGCAAAGGCAATAGATGTTTCTGAAGAAGAATATGCGGTAAAAGATGATATAACTGAAGAACACATCAAGCCCGATAATGATGAAAATAATGAAAATGATGAGCTGTATGTTTCCCATGATGACGGCAGACACGGACGCGGCAAGTCTAAAAAGACAAGAAAAGAGAGGAAAAACAGCAAATAAGAGAACGGATGGAGAGCAGACAGGAGTATCTAAACAGCATATATAAAATCAACCCCAATTATGACCTCGCAACGATCGGCAGAGCCTTTGATACTGCGGTGGAGATGCACAGCGGCCAGCTGAGAAAATCAGGTGAGCCCTATGTGACACACCCCATAGCGGTCTCTGAGATACTGGCCGAACTGGGCATGGATGAGAGTACTCTGGTAGCAGGTCTGCTTCATGATGCCGTTGAAGATACTGAATATACCCAGGAACAGCTGATAGATGATTTCGGAGAAGAAATCGGGCTGCTAGTAGACGGAGTCACCAAACTCGGTTCTCTGGCTTTTGAAAACAAAGAGGAACGCCAGGCGGAAAACTACCGCAAGATGTTCCTTGCCATGAGCAAAGACATCAGGGTGCTGATAATAAAACTGGCTGACAGGCTGCATAATCTCAGGACTATAAACTACATGAGCGATAAGCAGATCCATGACAAATGTCAGGAGACTCTTGATATTTATGCACCGCTGGCCAGCCGTCTCGGCATATACACTATGAAATTCGAGCTGGAAGATACCGCGATGAAGAATCTGTATCCGGAGGCTTATGCGGACATCAGCAGTAAAGTCAATGCCAAGAAGAACGAGAGGCAGGCAGCTCTTGACCGTGTAATAGACGAGATCAAGGAGGCCCTGGGCGATCTCGATATCCATTATGACATATATGGAAGATCAAAGCATTTCTACAGCATTTTCTGCAAGATGAAGTTCCAGAAAAAAACGATCGATGAGATCTTCGATCTTATGGCAGTCAGAGTGATCGTGGACAGCATCAGGGACTGTTATGCCGTGCTCGGCGTGATCCACACTATGTGGACGCCCATACCGGGAAGATTCAAGGACTATATAGCCATGCCCAAACCCAATATGTATCAGTCGCTGCATACGACGGTCCTGGGTGAAGCAGGCAGTCCGTTCGAAATACAGATCAGGACTTATGAGATGCACAGGATAGCCGAATATGGTATCGCAGCTCATTGGAAATACAAAGAGGGAATCGACAAAGACAAAGAAGAAGTAAAGCTTTCCTGGCTGAGACAGGCACTCGAATGGCAGAAAGATACAAACGATCCCAAGGAGTTCATGGAGACTCTCAAGGTCGATCTGTTCGCCACTCAGGTATTTGTATTCACTCCTGCCGGAGATGTGATAGAACTCCCGGCACGGGCTACGCCGCTGGATTTCGCTTTCAAGATACATTCTGATGTGGGAGCCAAATGCATAGGGGCCAAGGTCAACGGGAAAATGGTTCCTATAGATCATGAACTCGAGAACGGCAATATCGTAGAGATAATCACTTCGCCGAACGCAAGCGGCCCTTCCATCGACTGGCTGAAAATCGCAAAGAGTTCTACTGCACGCAGCAAGATAAGGCAGTGGCTCAAAAAAGAGAGCAAATCCGACAGCGTGGAAAAAGGCAAAGATGTACTGGATAAGTATCTGCGCAAGAAGGGCAACGATCCGCGTGATGTCATCACGAACGCCCGCATTCAGAAGGCTGTCAAGGAAATGAAATTCACCAATTCCGACGATCTGTACAATCAGGTCGCCAATGGCGGCGCTCTGGTGGGCAGGGTCGCAGCAGAACTGCTCAGCTATCTGAAGGAAGAGAAAAAAGAAGAAAAGAAGAAAGAAGAAAACACACTGGAGAATCTTCAGGGTGCGGAAAAGCCGAAAAAAAGCGAAAGTCGCAGCAATGATCCCGGCATCATAGTAAAGGGCATGGAAGATCTGCTGGTGAGGACGGCAAAGTGCTGTAATCCTGTGCCGGGAGATGAGATAGTCGGCTACATCACCAAGGGGCGCGGCGTATCGGTGCACAGAAAAGACTGCATCAATATAATATCGCTGATGGACAGAGAGCCGGAAAGATTCATCGAAGTTGAATGGGATGCGGCTAAGGGCAAGGAATTCAACACCGATATCACAGTGGTATCAGAAGACAGAAAGGGCCTGTTTTCCGATCTGTCGAAGGCATGCGAGACCATGGATGTGCATATAGTCGGCGTCAACACGCAGAACATGAGGAATGAAGCGATAACGATCATCCTGACGCTGTCTATATCAGATACTATACAGGTGGCAAAGCTTATGAAGTCGCTGCGGAGGATACCGGGAATACTCGAAGTCTACAGAGCAAGAGGATAACAGAGGATCTTAATGACGAGGAAAAATCAATGAAAATAACCACATATTCGATGATGGCTAATACATATTTGGTGACTGATGAAAACACAAAGCAGGGATTCATAGTGGATCCGGGAAGCTACTATCAGGGCCTCACACAGAAAGTCAAAGAAGAAGGCACGGAAATAAAATATATCATCCTGACGCATGGACACGGCGACCATATCGGCGGTGTAGAGCAGTACAGGAAGGATTTTCCGGCTGCAGAGCTGGTTGCCGCAGAGGCTGAAAAAGATCTGCTGGCAGATCCGGATGCAAATCTTTCGACAAGCATAACGGGGGTCTCAGTAAGTCTGACAGCCGATATATGGGTCAATGAAGGCGACACGCTCAGGGTCGGCGATATGGAACTGAAATTCACCATGACTCCCGGACATACACCGGGAGGCATGTGCATTCTGGCGGATAAAGTGCTCTTCAGCGGAGACACACTTTTCAGATGTTCCATCGGCAGGACGGATTTTCCGGGCGGTTCATATGATCAGCTCACGCAGGGCGTGCGCGACAGGCTGTTCGTGCTTCCCGATGAGACCAGGGTATTCCCGGGACATATGGAGGAAACCAGTATAGGTTTCGAAAAGGAGAACAATCCTTTTGTATGATATCCTGCTGAAAAATGTGACGAATACGCATGAATATGAAGAACTGATAAAGATCTTCCTCAGACCCGGAGAATATCGCATATCATCAGAAGATGACGGCAGCAGCCATGACTTCATTTTCAACGGTAATGATGATAAAAACATCACCAAAGAAGATATATATGATACCCTCAGCAGACTTACGGGGATGAAACCTCCCTGGGGGATCGTCACCGGTATCCGTCCGGTCAAGATGACAGGTGAAATCATGGAGAGCCTGGGCAGTTTTGAAAAGACGAGAGAAAGGCTCACCGGGTATTACAGGATAAACGAAGAGAAGGCCGATAAGGCCATCATGATGTATGATTATCAGCAGCGGACGGCAGGAAAGCCGCCGCAGGATTCGGCGAGCATATATATAGGCATACCGTTTTGCCCGACCAGATGTCTGTATTGTTCATTTGCTTCCAACCAGAAGGACATGGATGAGATCAGAAGGTATCTGGATGCTCTTCATAAGGAGATCGATTTTGTCGGAGCTGCCATGAGGCGTGAAGGTCTCCATGCCGAGACATTATACATAGGAGGGGGAACGCCGACAACACCGGAGACTGCAGATCTGAACAGGCTGCTGGTGCATGCTGCAGAGGAATTCGCGGGACCGGATCTGAAAGAATTTACGCTGGAGGCAGGCAGACCTGATACGATAACAGAAGAAAAAATGGCATGCGCACTGGAAGCGGGTGTCGATCGTATCAGCATTAATCCGCAGACGATGAAAGACGCGACACTGGAACTGATAGGCCGGCAGCATGACAGCAAAGAAGTAAGAAAAGCATTCGCCGTTGCCAGAAAGGCGGGGATACCTGTCGTCAATGCCGATGTGATCGCAGGACTTCCGGGAGAGACGGTATTCGATTTTGCCGAGACTCTCAAGGAACTGATGGCACTGGGACCCGAGAATATCACAGTGCACACCCTGGCTGTCAAAAGAGCATCGCGGCTGGCCGGCATCGATAAGGATTATCATTACAGAATGGCAGACACAGTCGCAGAAATGCTGGATCACGCGGGTCAGGAGATGTACGAGGCGGGATATACGCCGTATTATCTGTACAGGCAGAAACACATGGCCGGCGCGCAGGAAAACACGGGGTATGCCAGGCCGGGTACAGAGTGCATCTATAATGTGCGCATCATGGATGAACATCAGACGGTGATAGCCATGGGCGCCGGAGGCATCAGCAAGGTGTATTATGCAGATGAAAACAGACTGGAACGTGTGCCCAATGTGAGTAATTATGAAATATACATAGAAAGACTTGATGAAATGATCGAGAGGAAAAGACAGAATATATTTACCTGTAAGGAGGGATCGACATGCTGACTAATGCGCCAAAAGGGACTAAGGATATGCTCCCTGCGGAAGCATACAAATGGCATTATGTAAAAAACGCTTTTGCAGAAATATGCAGACGCTACGGATTCAAAGAAATAGAGACACCTGTTTTCGAGCATACGGAACTGTTCAAAAGAGGGGTTGGAGATACGACAGATATAGTCCAGAAAGAAATGTACACATGGACGCAGGCGAAGAGGAGTCTCACTCTCAGGCCGGAAGGCACATCGCCGGTGGTAAGAGCGTTTGTAGAACACAAACTTTATGCCGACCCGCAGCCGTCAAAATACTACTATGATATTTCATGCTTCAGATATGAAAAACCTCAGTCGGGAAGACTAAGACAGTTCCATCAGTTCGGCATCGAGGTGTTCGGGACAAATAATATGATCGCCGATGCGGAGGTCATATCGCTGGCCTGTGATTTTCTGAATGAAATGGGGATAAGCGGTGTAGAACTGAGGATAAACAGCATCGGATGTCCCAAGTGCAGAGAAGCATATAAAGAAGAGCTGAAGAAATTCCTGGCGCCGGTTTATCACCAGTTATGTGATACATGCAAAGCCAGATATGATACGAATCCGATGCGGATACTTGACTGCAAGTCGCCTGATGACCAGAAACTGATCAAGGACGCACCGAAGATGCTCGATCATTTATGCGATGAGTGCAGAGATGCTTTTGAGGATCTGAAAAAGGATCTCGAGGCTATGGGCATAGATTACACGGTCGACCCCGGCATAGTGCGCGGGCTCGATTATTACACCAAGACCGCTTTCGAATTTGTCTCAAAGGATCTCGGAGCGCAGAGCACAGTGTGCGGCGGCGGACGGTACGACTATCTGTCGGAAGAACTGGGCGGGCCTCCGATACCGGGAGTGGGATTCGGACTAGGCATCGAAAGACTGCTGCTGACAATGGAGGAAAACGGCATAGAGATACCGCAGTCGCAGGGAGCGGATGCATTCATTGTTTTTGTCGGCGAGGAAGCCAAAATGATGGCTATGAAGATCATGAGCGATCTGCGCAAGGCGGGCCTGCATGCGGAAATGGATGCCATGGCGCGCAATGTCAAGGGGCAGTTCAAGTATGCAGACAGACTGGGCGCAAGGAATACTATCGTCATAGGAGATGATGAGATAGCGCAGCAGAAAGTGACGATAAAGGATATGAGCACATCGGAACAGAGAACAGTGGCGTTCGATGACATCATGGAGGCTCTGAAAAAATAACAGACCCGTAAAGCAAGGAGAACATATGAGCAGTTTATTCAAGAGGACACATATGTGCGGTACGCTGACCGCAGACAATATAGGCGAAGAAGTCGTCATCAACGGATGGGTAGCCAAGAGAAGAAATCTCGGGGGCATTATCTTCTGCGACATGAGAGACAAGACCGGCATAGTCCAGGTCGTGTTCAATGATGATATCCCGCAGGAGCTCTTCGACAGGGCGGACTCCCTGAGAAGTGAGTTCACGGCGGGCATCAAGGGTACAGTTAAGAGACGGCAGGATGAGAACCGCGATCTCCCCACCGGCGAGATCGAGATATTCGCCAGCGATCTGGTGATATATTCGGAAGCGGAAACGCCGCCGATCTATATTAAGGACGATGATGTAGTCGATGACAACCTGAGGCTCAAATACAGGTATCTGGATCTCAGGAAAAAAACGATGCAGGACAGTCTGACATTCAGACACAGGATAGCAAAGACGGCTCGTGATTATTTCGACGAGCAGGGATTCACCGAGGTGGAGACACCCATGATGATAAAGCCTACACCGGAAGGCGCGAGAGACTATCTGGTGCCTTCGCGCATCAGTCAGGGAAATTTCTATGCGCTTCCCCAGTCGCCGCAGATGTATAAGCAGCTGCTGATGGTGGGCGGTACAGACAGATATATGCAGATCGTGAAATGCTTCAGAGATGAGGATCTGCGTGCCGACAGACAGCCGGAATTCACACAGATAGATATGGAACTGTCCTTTGTCGATGAAGAAGATGTCATGTCGATAAATGAAGGCTTCATGAAAAAACTTTTCAAAGAAGTGATGGATATAGATCTGCAGACTCCCTTCAGACGGATCCCTTATGATGAGGCTATGGAGCGTTACGGCTCCGACAAGCCCGATACGAGATTCGGATTCGAACTGAAAAAGCTGAATGATAAAGTGAGCGGCTGTGATTTCCGTGTGTTCACCGAGGCACTGGCAGCTGGCGGAGATGTCCGCGGCATCTGCATAGAAGGCGGAGCCGAACAGTACACGAGAAAAAAAATCGACAAACTCACAGAGTTGAGCAGGAGTTACGGTGCTAAGGGCCTGGTGTGGATAAAGTTCGCTGATGAGGTATCTTCCTCGGTCAACAAATTCTTTTCACCGGAACAGCTGCAGGAGATCGGCGATGTATTCGGGGCCGGCAGGGGCGATCTGGTGCTGATAGTTTCCGGAAGCGCAAAGGTGACCTTTGATACTCTCGGCTTCCTCAGAAGGCACATAGCCGGAGAGATGGGACTGCTGGACAGCAGCCGCTATGATTTTCTCTGGGTCACGGACTTTCCGCTCTATGAATACAGCGAAGAAGAAGGCAGATACACGGCGATGCATCATCCGTTCACTTCTCCGCAGGATGATTGCCTGGATATACTGGAAAGCGATCCCGCCAATGTCAAGGCCAGGGCATATGATATAGTGCTCAACGGCGTAGAGATCGGCGGCGGCAGCATAAGGATACATGACAGGGCGCTGCAGCAGCGCATGTTCAAAGTCCTGGGGATCAGCGATCAGCAGGTCGAGGAAAGGTTCGGCTTCCTGGTGGAAGCATTCAAATACGGAGCGCCGCCGCACGGCGGGCTGGCCTACGGCCTGGACAGGCTGGTGATGCTGCTGTCAGGCAGGGACAGCATCAGAGATGTCATGGCATTCCCGAAAAACCAGGCGGCACAGTGCATGGTCAGCGGCGCGCCTTCTCCGGCCGGAGAGGGACAGCTGGATGAGCTGGGACTGGAATTGAAGAAGAAAAGGAAGATTGAAGAATAAGGATTTGTGATGAAAAGGAAAGGTCTGATCGGGGGGACGTTCGATCCCGTGCACAGAGGGCATATTTCCCTGGCAGTCGATGCCATGGAGCAGGCGCAGCTGGATGAAGTCATCTTCATGCCGGCGGGGCATCAGCCCTTCAAGCTGGATAAAAGGATCGCGCCTGCCGCAGACAGAGTGGCAATGCTGAAGATCGCAGCGGCCGGCGTACCGGGGCTCGCAGTTTCCGAACTGGAGACATCTTCGGATGAAGTATCCTATACATATCTGACGCTGGACAGAGTCAGAAAAATGCTGGGGCCTGATTACAGACTGTATTTCATAACAGGGACGGATACTTTTCTGAAGCTGCAGATATGGAGACGTTCGGAAGAACTTCTGAGCATGAATTCCTTTATTGTCGGTTCTCGGCCGGGATACAGAGAAGATGAACTGGAAAAATGCATCCGTGCCATGAAAGACATATACGGAACTGAGACCATACTGATAAACAACCGCAGGCTGGATATCTCGGCAACTGAGATCAGAGAGCGGGCGGCGGCAGGAGAGAGCATCACGGAAATGGTGCCGGAAGGCGTGGAGGAATACATAAAGGAGCATGGACTCTATAAATGAGAAATCCATTTACGGTTATATAGAAAAAAACTTTTCTGAAAAGAGAAAGATACATACCGAGGGTGTCAGAAAGACAGCGATGGAGCTGGCCGGCATCTACGGCGCGGACAGGGAAAAGGCCGAAACAGCGGCTCTTTTCCACGACATGTTCCGCGGACGTACCGTCGATGAACTCGATGGATATGTAAAGGAGTTCAGACTTCCGGAAAAGTTCCTCGGCAATGCCAATGTGAGCCACGGCAAGATCGCAGCGGCGGTCATGGAGAGAGACTGGGGCATCAGAGACAGGGACGTGCTGGCAGCGGTAAGATATCATACTACTGGAAGAGCGGGCATGTCGCTGCTGGAAAGGATCGTATTCATCGCCGATGCGGTGGAGCCTTCCAGGGATTATCCCGGAGTAGAGGAACTGCGTGAAAAAGCTTTCAAAGATCTGGACGAGGCCTGCCTGGACAGTCTGGACGGGACCTTAAAGCATCTCAGAGAGCAGGGAATAGCTGCAGGCGATGATACAGAGGCGGCAGCTGAATGGATAAGGAGAAAAATCAAAGAGGAGCGTAATCATTTGATGAACAGTAAAGAGACAGCGTTGTTCGGAGCAGAAGTGCTGGACGATAAAAATGGCGGAGACATAGTGATAATAGATATAAGCGAGAAATCGTCTTTTGCTGACTATTTTCTGCTGGCTTCGGGAAACAGCGAACGGCAGATCGGCGCATTGGCCGATGAGATAGAAGACAGATATGCAGAGAAGGATCTGCTGCCTAAAGGAATAGAAGGCAAAAAAGAATCCGGATGGATTCTCATGGATTACGGTGATTTGATCGTCAATATACTCACCAGAGACATGAGAGAAAAATACAATATAGAAAGAGTCTGGGGAGATTGTGAAACGATCAGACTGGAGGAGCAGAAATGAACGAGAGATACGATTTCAGAGAAATAGAGAAAAAGTGGCAGAAAAAATGGGCCGATGAAGGCGCCTTCAAAGTCACCGAGGATCCTGAAAAAGAAAAATATTATGTACTGGAGATGTTTCCCTATCCTTCGGGAAAGATACATATGGGACATGTGAGAAATTATTCCATAGGTGATGTCGTAGCCAGATTCAAGAAGATGAACGGGTTCAATGTCCTGCATCCTATGGGTTATGATTCTTTCGGTCTGCCTGCTGAAAATGCCGCCATAAAAAATAAAGTGGAGCCGGCAAAATGGACCTGGGACAATATCGACGAGATGCATCGCCAGCTGAGCGAACTCGGGCTTTCATATGACTGGGACAGGGAAGTGGCTACATGTCATCCTGATTACTATAAATGGATGCAGTGGATATTCATTCAGTTCTACAAAAAGGGACTGGCTTACAAGAAGGACAACCCGGTCAACTGGTGTCCCAGCTGCAAGACCGTGCTTGCCAATGAGCAGGTGGTAGACGGCTGCTGCGAGCGCTGCGGAACGCCTGTCGGCAAAAAGAAGCTGTCGCAGTGGTACTTCAAGATCACAGATTATGCGGACAGACTGCTGGACGACCTTTATGATATGCCGGGATGGCCGGAAAAAGTCAAGACCATGCAGAAAAACTGGATCGGCAGGAGCACAGGTGCGGAAGTGACTTTTGAAATAGAAGGTTTCGACAAGGGCCTGGACATATATACAACGAGAGCGGATACACTTTACGGAGTCACATACATGGTGCTGGCTCCGGAGCATCCTTTCCTGGAAGAACTGGTAAGGGGCACGGAATATGAAAAGCCGGCCATGGATTATGTGGAGAAGGTACAGCACATCAGCGACATCGACAGGACATCCACCACAAACGAAAAGACAGGCGTGTTCATCGGCAGGTACTGCATCAATCCGCTTACCGGCAAGAAAGTCCCCATATTCATTTCAGATTATGTACTGATGGGATATGGTACCGGAGCTATCATGGCAGTGCCGGCGCACGACCAGAGAGACTTTGACTTTGCCAGGAAATTCGATCTGGAGATAATTCCGGTAGTGGATACTGACGATCCGGATATCGACATCAACAATCTGGATAAGGCGTTCGATGCCGAAGGAAAGATGATTAATTCCGAGATGTTCACCGGCATGGACAACAAGCAGGCCATAGCGAAGATCATCGATTATATCGAAGAAAGGAAAATCGGACACAGGGCCGTGAACTACAAGCTGCGTGACTGGCTGATATCGAGACAGAGATACTGGGGCACGCCGATACCGATGATATACTGCGAAGACTGCGGCTGGGTACCGGAAAAAGAGGAGAACCTTCCGGTGATGCTTCCCACCGATGTGGAATTCACAGGTACAGGCGAATCTCCGATCGCCACCAGCGCGACATTTGCAGACACGGTCTGCCCGATATGCGGCAAGCCTGCAAAACGCGAAATAGACACGATGGATACATTCCTTGATTCCTCATGGTATTTCCTGAGGTACTGCGATGCCAGGAATGAAAAGGAGGTTTTCAATAAGAAAAAAGTTGACTACTGGATGAATGTAGATCAGTACATCGGCGGGGTCGAGCATGCGATACTTCATCTGATGTATGCGAGATTCTTCCAGATGGCTCTGTATGATCTCGGCCTGGTAAGCGACGAAGAGCCGTTCAAAAATCTTCTGACTCAGGGGATGGTGATCAAGGACGGCAAGAAAATGAGCAAATCGATAGGAAATGTCGTCAGCCCGGCAGAGATAGTCGACAAGTACGGCGCAGATACAGCCAGACTGTTCATTCTCTTTGCGGCGCCGCCGGAAAGAGAGCTGGATTGGTCCGACAAGGGCGTGGAGGGCAGTTTCCGCTTCCTCAAGAGAGTGTACCGCATGGTATATGATTTCGTTGCCGAATACGGCAGCGGCGAGAGCAGTTCAGAAGCTGCCGGCAGCGAAGACAAGGAACTCGTTTTCGCACTGAATGCCTGCATCAAGAAAGTCACGGAGGATGTCGGCGACAGGTTCAATTTCAATACAGCTATCAGTTCTGTCATGGAGCTGGTGAACGAGATGTACAAATACAAGGACGGCAGCATCAATGAAAAGCTTTTCAGATATACGCTCGAAAATCTGGTGACTGTGCTGGCTCCCTTCACACCGCATATCTGTGAGGAAATGTGGCAGCATCTCGGTAAAACAGGATCGGTCCACGATCAGGCATGGCCTTCATACGACGAGTCGGCTCTGGAAAAGAGCACTGTCGAGATCGTGGTTCAGATAAACGGAAAAGTCAAGATGAAGCTTGAAGTATCAAGCGAAGCAACAAAAGAAGAAATGGAAAAGACTGCTGTGACGCAGGACAGAATAAAAGAACTGGTAGGCGACAGGAACGTTGTGAAGGTGATCGCGGTGCCGGGCAAACTTGTCAACATCGTAGTGAAATAGCAGTCGGAAAAGGACGTAATATGGCAAAAAAGAATAACAGGAAAGGCGGCGGCCCGCTGAAAGTGATCCCTCTGGGAGGTCTTCATGAGATCGGAAAAAACATGACGGCGCTTCAGTACGGAGAAGAAATGATCATTATAGACTGCGGCCTGTCTTTCCCGGATGACGAAATGTACGGAATCGATATCGTCATTCCGGATTTTACTTATCTCATGGATAACAGGGATAAGATAAAGGGACTGATCATAACTCATGGTCATGAGGATCATATCGGAGCAGTGCCTTATCTTGTGAAGGAACTGAATGTGCCGGTATACGGTACGAGACTGCCGCTGGGGCTGATAAAAAACAAATTTGACGAACACGGCCTCAAGGGCAGGCTCAGAACTATTTCGGCAGGCAGCACTCTGAAACTGGGAGTGTTTGAGATCGAGGCGATCAGAACGACGCATTCGATTGCTGATTCCATATGTCTTTCTATCAATACTCCTGTGGGCAGGATATTCCATACGGGAGATTTCAAGATAGACTATACGCCGGTAGACGGCGAACCTATAGATCTCGGCAAACTGGCAGAGGTGGGACGCGAAGGCGTCCTGCTGCTGATGTCGGACAGCACCAACGCAGTACGGCCGGGCTTTACCAGATCGGAGAAGCTGGTCGGACAGACTCTGGAAAATATTTTCAGAAATTCGAAATCAAGAATAATAGTGGCCACATTCTCATCGAATGTCCACCGTATCCAGAAGATCATCGACCATGCTGTGAGATACAAACGCAAGGTGGCAGTATCGGGCAGGAGCATGCTGAATGTAGTGGCTCTGGCTATCGAACTTGGCTATCTGAGTATACCTGAGGGAACGCTGCTGGATATAAACAAGACAAAGAAAATACCTGACAGAGAACTGGTGATAATCACGACAGGCTCGCAGGGAGAGCCGATGAGCGCTTTGTCGCGTATGGCAAATTCAGATCATAAGGCCATCCAGATCAAGAGAGGTGATCAGGTCATCCTGTCTTCTTCTCCCATACCGGGCAATGAAAAGCTGGTCGCCAATGTAGTCAACAAACTCTTTGAAAAGGGTGCGGAAGTCATATATTCGGATATCGCGGACACTCATGTTTCCGGACATGCCTGCGCAGAGGAGCTCAAGCTGATGCTGTCTCTCATCAAACCGAAGTATTTCATGCCGGTGCACGGGGAATTCAGACACATGAAAGCACATGCCGACATTGCCAAAAATCTCGGCGTCGACGGCAATAATATCTTCATGCTGGAGAACGGCGACTGTCTGGAGCTGACAGAGAACAAGGCTTCCCTTAAACACGGCGCTGCAGTTGCAGAGGGAGTCATGGTCGACGGCCTCGGTGTCGGCGATGTAGGAAATATAGTCCTCAGAGACAGAAGGCTGCTTTCGGAATCAGGACTGATAATCATAGTGGCTGCAGTAGAACGCGAAAGCAGGCAGCTGGTATCGGGTCCCGATATCATTTCAAGAGGCTTTGTATATGTCAGAGAAAACGAGGATCTCATCGAGGAGGCGACCAAAGTCGCAGCCGATTCACTGGAAAGATGCTCGGACGAAGGCGTGCATGACTGGAACGCTATGAAAAGCGCAGTAAGAGATGACCTGAGAAGATTCATTTATAATAAGACGGAGAGAAATCCGGTGATACTGCCAATATTCATGGAAGTATGATATAGTATTATGAAAAGAATATGAAAAAGGATATGAAAGGAAAAGGAGTACAGAATGAACGTATATGATGAAGCGCACAATCTGGAAAAGGCGATAAAAGAATCAGAAGAGTACAGACAGTACAATGCTGCTCAGCAGAAACTCAAAGCCAATCCCGACCTGGACAAAATGATGCAGGACTTCCGTCAGAAACAGATGGCGGTGCAGGCCAAGCAGATGATGGGCGAAGAAGTGAACGAGGAAATGATGGGAGCGATACAGAACCTTTACGGGATCATACAGCAGGATCCCATGGCTGCGGAATACCTGCAGTGCGAAATGAGGTTCTCGCTGATGATGCAGGATGTATATAAGATTTTAGGAGATGTAGTAGGAATTGGTAATCAAGAAGCCTGAAGAATTATTGAAAATAATGAAAGCCGAGGCTATGGGAGATGTATGCTTCGAACACATACTCGGTTTCATAAGAGTCGGGATGACGGAGAAGACCGTTGCTGACGAGATCGAGAAGACACTGAAAAAACTCGGATCCGGCGAGCTGGCTTTTCCGACGATATGCGTATCGGGAGAGCGTACGAATCTGCCTCACGGCGAACCGACCGGCAAGGTCATAGAGGAAGGCGATTTCGTCACTATGGATCTCGGCGGCACTGCCGACGGGTACTGCGGTGATATGACGCGTACTGTCGCTATGGGAAGCGTCAGCGAGGAACAGAAAAAAGTATACGATATCGTTCTTCGCGCACAGAAGGCCTCGCTGGAATTCTGCCGGGCAGGCATGAAATGCTTCGACGCCGACAAGGCTGCGAGAGATATCATAGAAAAGGAAGGCTACGGCGAATATTATCCTCACGGAACGGGACACGGCGTCGGCACAGAGGTACATGAGCCTCCTTATCTCAACACGCGCAGCGATGAGATACTGGAAGAAAATATGGCGGTCACCGTGGAGCCGGGCATCTATCTTCCCGGTAAATTCGGAGTACGTATAGAGGACTTGGCAATAATAACAGATTTTGGTATAATAAATACCGTTAAATCACCGAAAAACCTGATAATACTGTGAGGTATTACCCGGATGCAATAACAGCGGAATGGAGAATATAAATGATTTATGCAGGAGATTTCAGAAAAGGTATCACTTTCGAACTGGACGGGGAACCGCATGTAGTGCTCGATTTCCAGCACGTAAAACCCGGCAAGGGCGCGGCTTTCGTAAGGACCAAATACAGGAACATCCTTACTGGAGCGACAAGAGAAGATGCATTCAACCCGGATCAGAAATTCCCCAAGGCTCACATCGAGACAAAACAGATGCAGTATCTGTACAATGACGGAGACCTGTACTATTTTATGGACGAAGAGACTTATGAACAGATACCCATTCAGGAATCGCAGGTCGAAGATGCCATGAAATATCTCAGAGAAAACGACATGGCCACGATCAAGTTCTACAAAGAGCAGCCGTTCCTGGTGGAGGCGCCGAATTTCGTAGACCTCAAGGTAATCGAGACCGAACCGGGCGTCAAGGGCGACACTGCGACCAACGTTACTAAAGAAGCCAAAGTCGAGACCGGAGCTACGATACATGTGCCGATCTTCATAAATGAAGGAGAGATAGTGCAGATCGATACGCGAACGGGAGAGTATCTGGGCAGATCTAAATAAGAACGATATTTCGGGGACGTTCAGGGGGCGTCCCCATGTGAATTCTTTGGAGGGTGTATGTCATCAGCAAAAAAAGCGATAATAATAATCGTGGTTATAACAGCTGCTGCAGCGGCCGCTTTTTTCGGCTTCCTTGCCGTAGAAGGACGCGCTGTGGACAGCTCTAACGGTAAGCAGATAATCATACAGGTCGAGCAGGGCAGCGGTGCGGCGCAGATAGCGGCTACACTCAAGGAGAACGGGCTGATAAGGAGCACCCGGGCGTTTATGCTGCAGTCGAAGATCAGCGGCTACAACAGCAAATACTGTGCCGGTTACTATGCTTTTACTAGAAAGATGTCACAGAAGAGCATCATGAAGGATATAGTGAACGGAAAGACGGCAGGCAAGACGTTCCGGATCACAGACGGACAGTCGCTGGAAAAAGTGGCCGTGCAGCTGAACAAACAGGGGATATGCACGAAAAAGGAGTTTTTCAGGGAAGTCGCAAAAGGCAGCTTTGATTATAAATTCATGAAATACCTTCCCAAGGGAGGGACGCGTCTGGAGGGATTCCTGTGGCCGGATACATATACTATCCCGATTAAAGGCGGAGCGCATGAGGCCATCGACGCCATGCTGACGGCTTTTAACAGAAATGTTACCGATAAATACTATACAGCGGCGAAAAAAATGGATATGAACATCTATGACATAGTGACGACGGCTTCCATCATACAGAGAGAAGCATCCAAGTCAGGCGATATGCCCAAGGTGGCCAGTGTCATATACAACAGACTTGATAAAGACATGTATCTGCAGATGGATTCTATAGTGGCCTATATTACCGGTGAAGAGCGTGTCATCGCGACATATGCCGATATCGCGGCAGATTCGGATTACAATCCCTATAAAAACAAGGGGCTGCCTCCGGGACCGATATGTTCTCCCGGAAAGACAGCGCTGGATGCAGCGATATCTCCTGCCGATACGAAATATATCTATTTCGTGACCAGTCCGAAGCTGGACGGCAGCCTGGTTTTTTCTGAAACGGACAAGCAGTTCGCAAAGGACAAGAAAGCGTTCGAAAAAGCATATAAAAAATATCAGGAAAAGAACGGCGGCAGTAATGATTAATACCGGTATCTACAGATGAGCAATATTACGAATGAGAGCGTTTCAGAACTTATCGCAGAGCTGTACAGGGCACCGGATGATGCCCTTGCTGCCATGAGAAATGCTCTGGAAGAAGAAGGAATACCGATAATACGCCGCGACACCGAACGTCTTATCGTGACGCTTCTTAAGAAAAACAGGCCGGAAAGAATTCTTGAACTGGGAACGGCGGCGGGATATTCCGCAGCGGTAATGGCAAAAACTCTGCCGCAGGCAGGGATAATTACTGTGGACAGTGATGACAGGGCTGTGAGACGCGCTTCGGCAGCGATGGATGAACTGGGTCATTCCGGTCAGGTAAGGGTGATCGGCGGCGAAGCATCAGCAGTGATGGACAGGATGATATTCACAGGCGAAGAACATTTTGATTTTGTTTTTATCGATGCAGGCAAAAGCCACTACCGTGAATTCTGGGACAGGGCAGTCAAACTGACAGGTCACGACAGCCTGATAGTGTGTGACAATGTCTTCATGGACGGTGCCGTAGCAGATGAAAGTTTTAATGAAAAAGGACACCGGAACAGGACTATTCTCAGAAATATGGGCAGCTTCCTGGAATATCTGGTTTCATGGGACGGAGCCGAGACCTGTGTACTGCCGGCGGGCGACGGACTTACGATAAGTTGGATCAAATGAAAAAAATAGAATTGCTGGCTCCCGCGGGAGACCTGGAAAAACTGAAAACAGCCGTTGATTACGGCGCAGATGCCGTCTATTTCGGAGGCGAGGCCTTCTCGCTGAGAGCGGCAGCGGGCAATCTGACGCATGAGGAAATGCGTGAAGGCATCAGATATGCGCATGCAAAGGGCGTGCGCTGTTATCTCGCCATAAATATCTTCCTGCATAACGAAGACATACTGCCGCTGGAACAATATCTCCTCAAGGTAAGGAACCTGGGGATAGACGCCTTTCTGGTGTCAGATCCGGGAACTGTTGATATTCTCAAAGAGGTCATGTCCGATGCGGAGATACATCTGTCGACTCAGGCCAACATGACCAATTACAGCGCCGCAAAATTCTGGTATCGTCAGGGCGTGAAGCGCATAGTTCTGGCCAGAGAACTCAGTCTGCAGGAGATCAGAGAGATCAGAGACAATATCCCTGAAGATATGGAACTGGAGGCATTCGTACACGGTGCGATGTGTATATCCTATTCGGGCAGGTGTCTGCTGTCCAATGTCATGGCGGCCAGAGATGCCAACAGAGGCGGCTGTGCGCATCCGTGCCGCTGGAAGTATCATCTCTACAGTGATATCGGGGAAGGACCGCAGCCGCAGTATTATATTTCGGAGGAACAGCGGCCGGGAGAATATTACCCGATCGAAGAAGATGACCGCGGCACATACATAATGAATTCACGCGATCTTTGTATGATCGGGCACATCGCCGATATCGCGGCGGCAGGGATAAACAGTATCAAAATAGAAGGGCGCATGAAGAGCGTGTTCTATGTTGCCACCATAGTCAGCGCTTACCGCAAGGCACTCGATGCCTGTATGCAGGGTCGGCCTTTTGATCAGAAATGGGCCGATGAGGTCGCAAAGGTGAGCAACAGAGGCTTCATAACGGGTTTCTTTTACGGACATCCTTCTGAAAACGACCAGAATTATGAGACCAGCGATTACAACAGAGAGTATATGTTCACCGGTGTAGTGAAAAGCTATGACCCTGATACCGCAATAGCTGTGGTCGAGCAGAGAAACAAAATGGAAACAGGGGATGAGATAGAGGTCTTCGGACCCGGAAAAGATTTTTTCACCCAGACCATAGATGAAATGACGGATGCGGATGGGAATACGATCATGTCGGCACCGCATGCCCAGCAGGAGATACATATCAGGATGAAGGAGCCTGCGGGTGAGAATTATATGATAAGAAAAGGCAGGGCACAGCATAAATAGTTACGATAACAGATTTATGTATACTGCGATCCGTCTTATCTGCAGCACGAAAGGAGCAAAAAATGGATTATGATCCGGACCCCGGATTATTATTAGGACTGGAAATAATATTATATACAGCGATATTGCTGATAACAGGACTGCTGTCCGCCGTCGATAAAGCTGTATCGACGGTGAACAGAACCAGCATCAGGAACCTTGCCGAAGACGGCAATAAGAGAGCGGAGAGACTCATCGGGATATTCGATGCACCCTCCAGATTCATTAACGCCTGGCTGGTAGTAACGATATTCTTAGGTTTTCTGACCGGCGCTTCGATAACAGTACTTGAATACCGCAAGCTGGGATTCATGCTCTCGGGTGCGGGAGCGCCTGCGGCAATGGTACTGTCGGTATTGATAATAACAGTGATAGCTTCCCTTATATTCCTTGTGATAGGGATCGTGTACCCGAGGCAGATAGCACTGCAGCATACCGAGGGAGTCGCTCTGGCTCTGTCAGGCTATGCCGTGTTTTTCGCGAAGCTGTGCATACCGTTCGTGGCGGTAGCCGCGGGATTCACAAATATTTTCCTGAAGCTGTCCCGTCAGAAAACGGGGGTAAAGGCTGAGGAATACTCGGAAGAGGAGGTCATGTCGATACTTGAAGTAGGACAGGAGACTGGTGCCATAAAAGAAGAAGGCAAGAAAATGATAGACTCTATTTTTGCCTTCGACGACAAGCTCGCTTATGAGATCATGACCCCGAGGACAGATGTTTTCGCTATCAATATCAAAGATGAACCGTCCGAGTATCTCGACGAACTGATGGAGATGAGATATTCCCGTATCCCGGCATATGACGAGGACAGCGACAATATCGTCGGCATCCTCAATATCAAGGATTATATGATCAAGGCCAGCGAGAACGGCTTCGGCAATGTGGACATCGAAACGATACTGCGAAAGCCATTCTTCGTGCCGGAGACCAAGAACATCGATTCCCTGTTTTTCGAGCTGCAGAAGACGAAGCAGCATATAGCGATACTGATAGACGAATACGGCGGCTTTTCGGGGATAGTCACGATGGAGGATATCATCGAGGAGATCGTCGGCGATATCGATGACGAGTATGATGAAGAAGGTCCGGACGTGGAAATGCTGGACGAAAACACATATCTGCTGGACGGTCAGATGGATATAGATGATGTCAATGAAGCGACCGGTACGGAGCTGTCGTCAGAAAACAGCGAGACTCTGGGCGGACTGCTCATCGATGAACTGGGCGAGATCCCGGATGAAAATGACGAGATGCCGCAGGTCAGGATAGGCAACTGCACATTCACGATCGAGAGCGTCAAAGACAGACGTATCGAACGGGTGCAGATGTACGTGGCTCCGAAAGGAGAAGAAGAAAACGATGACAGCGAAGAGGAAGACGAATGAGAGCGGCCTTCCATACACTGGGATGTAAAGTCAACCAGTATGAAACAGAGGCGCTGAAAGAACAGTTCCGCAGCCGGGGATACGAGATCGTTCCGGAAGATTCTCCGGCGGATGTGTACGTGATCAATACATGCACAGTTACTGCTCTCGCTGACAGAAAGTCGCGCCAGTATATAAGGCGCATGAAAAAACTGGCCCCTGACAGCATCGTCGCGGTCACGGGCTGCTATGTCCAGATCGATCCGCAGAGCGTGGAAAAGATCGAAGGAGTAGACATCGTTGCCGGCACGAATGAAAAGCATAAAATACCGGAATATGTAGAACATATGGCGGAAGCGGGACGCGTACAGGAGATCCATATCAAAAAGTACGAAGACCTGAAAGATTACGAAGATACCGGCATGATCACAGCCATGGAATCACGTACTAGGGCCTATATCAAAATAGAAGAGGGCTGCAACAGATTCTGTTCATACTGCGTGATACCCTATGCGAGAGGGCCGGTGCGAAGCAGGGCGCAGGATGAGATAATCGCGGAAGCGAAAGAGCTGGTAGGGGGCGGCTTCAGAGAGCTGATACTGACAGGCATCAATACGGCCCTGTACGAAGACCTTCCCGGGCTGCTCGGTGCGCTCGAGAATATGGAGGGAGATTTTCGCGTACGTCTTTCTTCACTGGAACCTACGGTCATAGATGCCGATTATGTGCAGAAGCTTTTCGGTTATGAAAGATTGTGTCATCACCTGCATCTTTCGCTGCAGAGCGGCAGCGACCGGATACTCAGGGCGATGAACAGGCGATATGATACCATGGAATATATGAAGATAGTCGAGAAGCTGAGAGGTTTCGATCCTCTGTACGGTATAAGTACAGATATGATCGCAGGCTTTCCCGGCGAGACGGAAGAGGATGTGCAGGGCAGTCTGCGCATCATAAAAGAAGCGGAATTCTGCCGAGTACATGCCTTTAATTATTCGCGCCGCCCGCAGACCGCAGCGGCCGACATGGACAGTCAGATCGAGCCTTCTGAGCGCAAGCGCCGCGTGAACATGCTGATGGCAGCCGGAGCGGAATCGGCAGCAGCATTTGCAGGAAAAAATATCGGCAGCCGCACAAAAGTGATCTTCGAATCTGCCGATAGAGATCAGGACGGCAGACGCACTGACGGAGCCGGCGCAGAGACACCGGCCCTGATCAGAGGATATACGGATAATTATCTGTATGCATACATGCCGGCAGATGTGGATGACATGACACTTCATGATATCACAGAGGTAAAGGTTACAGGTGTGCCTGTTCAGAGCGACAGCTTTCCCGCCGGCAGTGTTTATGTCAGTGGGTGAATCCGTAGGCCCCGTTTTTGTCTTCGCTGCAGAGGACATGAGCCTTCTTCAGTTCGGACAGACAGCTGCGGAAATCGTCGACGAGTTCTTCTGCAAGGTTATAGCCCAGATCCACGCGGCAGACGATCCTTTGTATTATAGTCTCCTCCATGTCTGCGGGAAGGGGATATGCCGGGACCTGCCACCCGTGCATTTTCAGCCTGTCGGCAAGATCATACAGGTTCCATTTGACAGGAGTACCGTCTTCGTATGCGGCCTCGTCTTTAAGACGGTAGCATATAATGGGAAGATGCGAACCGTCGTTATATATTTCAAACAATCCTGTTTTTTCTATTGCTTCACTGATGTAAAGAGCGACTTCGCGTGTCTTGTTCTGGATCTCGCAGAAACCGCTGAAGCCGAATCTGAGAAAATTGTAGTACTGGCCGATTATCTGAGAGGCGCTCCGGGAGAAATTGATAGCCATGGTCGGCATGCTCCCGCCCAGATAACTGACTTCGAATATCAGTTCCTCCGGGAGATATTTGCGGTCGCGCCACAGCACCCAGCCGACGCCCGGATATACCAGGCCGTATTTATGGCCTGATGTGGAGATAGACACTACATTGGGCAGGCGGAAGTCCCATTCAAGATCTTCATCAGCGAAGGGGGCGAACATGCCGCCGCTGGCTCCGTCGATATGGATGACCAGCTGGTGTTCGTGTTCACTGTTGTATCTGCCGACGATGCTGTCCAGAGTTTTGATGTCATCATATCTGCCGGTATATGTGATCCCCATGATGCCGACTATGCCGATAGTATAGTCATCCACATAATCGAGCACCCGCTCCATGTTCAGAGAAAGATGATCGATATCTATCGGCACCTGCCGCAGCTCGACGTCCCAGTAGACACAGAATTTTTCCCAGCATACCTGGAATGCGGAACTGATAACCAGATTGGGTTTGCGCCTGCAGGTATCAAGTCCGCGTTTCTCGGCCTGACTGCGCCACCTGAACTTCATGGCCATGCCGGCCAGCATGCAGGCCTCGCTGCTTCCCACCGTAGATGTCCCGATATATTCTTCATCTTCCGGTGCATGCCACAGATCGGCGATTATATTCACGCAGCGGTTCTCTATCTCTGCAGTCTGAGGATATTCGGATTTGTCGATAGCATTCTTTTCCAGAGTAGAACTCATCAGCTCGATGGCTTCCTTTTCCATGAAAGTCTGGCAGAAGGTAGCCAGATTCAGTCGGGAAGTCCCTTCGTCGAGAAGCTGATCTTCAATGATGCGTTTGGCCAGCCGCGCTTCGACGGGGTCATCGTTCAGTTTGTATTTCGGCATCCTGGATCTCAGCTCGCGGTTGCCGTAGCCGCATAACAGATCCTTGTATCTTTCTTTGTCTTTATTTCCGCACAGCATGCTCTCACCTCCATTCAAAAACCATATACTGTATTATATTTTACTTTGCCCCGGATAGCAATATGCCCTTCAGTCATAATACGATTATGTCTCTTGCGCAGGCAGTGAATTTAATGTATACTACCATTTGTTCGGGCAGAGATCATTGACGTATATATAAGAATGACCGTGCATAATGAAGCAGCACCGAGCATGGAGATACCAGGCGTGGAGAAGTATCGAAGTGGTCATAACGAGCCGCACTCGAAATGCGGTCACCCTCCGGGGTGCGTGGGTTCGAATCCCACCTTCTCCGCCAAAAAACAGTCATCAGAAAAGGTGGCTGTTTTATTTTTATGCAGACATCAAAAAAGTTATTGACATATGTCGGTAATGGAGTATACTTTAGTTAATGACATATGTCATAAATATATACTGCATGGGAAAAAGCTGTCGGATACGGCGGCTGTGTGCAGAGAAGGGAGATGAGATCATGCCCAGACCATGCAAGCGCAGAAGGATCTGCGCGATGCCGGAGTGCTGGAAATTCGGCCCCAGCAGAGAGGATGCAGACCGCGCCGGCGAAAAGCCTGTCATCATGGCCCTGGATGAATTCGAGACGATAAGACTCATAGATCTGGAGGGAATGACACAGGAAGAGTGCGCTTCCCAGATGGATATCGCCCGCACTACCGCACAGGCCATATACAGCAGTGCACGGGCCAAAATGGCAGAATGCCTGGTCAATGGCAGACAGCTGCATATCGAGGGCGGCGAATACGACGTCTGCGACGGCAGCTCCGAGGGGAGAGGCTGCGGCTGTCCGTCTGGATGCAGAAGGGGTCGGGGAGGCATGAACTGCAGCAGGCACAGCGGAGAAGCGTCTGCGGATGCGGAGCCTCACCGCGGCGATTGCATGCGGCGCGTAGACAAGATCAAAAACAGAACAGCTGAAACAGAATAGCTGCAGCAGCTGAAAACCGAAACATTATAAGAAGCAAAGGAGAACGGTATGAAAATAGCAGTAACTTACGAGAATGGACAGATATTCCAGCATTTCGGACATACGGAGAATTTCAAGATATACGAGGTGGAAAACAACGAGATCAGGACATCATCAGTAGTGAACACCAACGGCAGCGGCCATGGCGCTCTGGCTGACATGCTGAAAATAACAGGAGTCGATACTCTTATCTGCGGCGGCATAGGCGGCGGGGCCCAGACAGCATTGGCGGAAGCAGGCATAAAGCTCTACGGAGGTGTATCGGGAGATGCAGATAAGGCTGTAGAGGCTCTGCTTGCAGGAAAACTTGACTTTGATCCCGATGTCATGTGCAGCCATCACGGAGAGGGTCATGGGACCTGCGGGCATGGCGGCGGCCAAGATTGCGGCGGCAGGGGCTCATCACATGGATGCGGCGGACATAACTGAGGTAATCGGCGGACAGGTCATGTTTCTAAAATAGATCTTAAATTTTATAAGATTGGGCTTGGAACAAAAAGTGTATATGGTATAATGAAACACCGGAAAGCGACCGGAAAATTTCCGGCGGCGAAAATCAGCAATTTGCAGATACAGGAGGCAAAATGCCGTTCATTATACCAGCACTGGCCATATTCGCGGCCATATTCATAATAGGAACTGCAGCAGGGGCTTATTTTTACAGAATGGCCCTGGATCCGCAGGTCATAAAAAAGAACAAAGAAAAATCGAAGGAAGAAAGAAGCCTTCCCTTTGAAAGGGACCGCGAATGGATACAGAAAATCAAAAAATATGATGTCTGGATGCAGACCTTCGACGGTCTTCTGCTGCATGGCACTGCGGTAGAAAATCCGGAGATATCTTCCGGGAGCGGTGCAAAATGGGCCATACTTTTTCACGGCTATTCTGCTGACGGAGAAGCGATGGGCTGCATGGGGAAACATTTCTATGAACGCGGGTTCTGTGTCCTGATGCCCGACGCCCGCGGGTTCGGCAGGAGCCAGGGCAGATACTGCGGCATGGGATGGCATGACAGACTGGATGCTGTCGGCTGGATACAGTATCTTAAAAACCATTATCAGGAGCCGCAGATCATTCTGTACGGTGTTTCCATGGGCGGGGCGACAGTCATGATGGCTGCCGGAGAGAAACTGCCGCAGAATGTGAGAGCGATAGTCGAGGACTGCGGTTATTCATCGATAAAAAAAGAATTGAGATATGATCTCAGGAAGATATTCCGTCTCCCTGCATTTCCTATCCTTAATTTCACTTCTATGATAACAAGCATCAGGGCCGGTTATTCTCTGAGGAAGGACGGTTCATGTGTAAAACAGCTGGCGCATTCACATACTCCGATAATGTTCATTCACGGAGAAGAAGATACATTTGTTCCGGCAGCGATGCTGAAAGAAGTATACAGGGCGGCACCGGGACCGAAGGAAAAATTCACAGTCAAGGGCGCCGGACACGGTATGAGCGCATGGACAGATCCGAAGAAATACTGGATGAATGTCTTTGGTTTTCTTGACAGATATCTGGTCTGATGAGATCGTCAGGAGCGGCATCGCAGTACGCTGCGGCTGCTGACGGGCGATTGTGACTGCCGGTCATGACACAGGCAAACACGTTGAAACGACAGGGGCCCAAGACATTATTGGTGCGAAAATACAAGGATAAATGAGATTGTTTGTGATAATACATAAAAAATGTTGACAGACGCTGTGAATTAAGTTATCATTACACCATAGATGCAGGTGCATCTGACAATACTAAAGGCTATGACGGAAAATCACTCCCGAGCTGCTAACTGAACACCCGATGAAAGCCTTGTGCGGCAGGATATCAAAACCGGCCGTATCAGTAAGGAAAGAGGGAAAAGTAAGTGTCGCCGGTTCTTCCCCGTAACAGGAAGCGCGTATGATGGTATGTTGTAACAGGTGGTATAGCGAAGTATGTCCTTCGTCCTTTTACAGGATGTAAGGATTTTTTTTATCTGCCGCATACAACAGGAATTCCCGGACAGTTCCAGGCGGGACACAGGGAGCATGAAGAAAGGCAGGAGAACATGAAACAGGAAGAAAAGGTTACGAGACCGGCAGGCGGTCTCACAGAGGAAACGGTGAATGAAATGAGTAATGACATGATAAGAAACAATCTGAAGCCGGGGACGGGCAATCACGATATCGTTGAAATAAGATGGCACGGCAGAGGCGGCCAGGGGGCCAAGACAGCATGTCTGCTGCTGGCAGATGTCGCTTTCAGCTCGGGCAAGTTTGTACAGGGATTCCCGGAGTACGGCCCTGAAAGAATGGGAGCACCGATCACGGCATATAACAGGATATCGGACGCACAGTGCAATGTTCATTCAAATATATACAATCCCGATTATGTAGTCGTTGTAGATGAAACACTGCTGAAATCTGTGGATGTCACTTCCGGACTCAGTGAAAACGGGGCGCTGATAATCAACAGCAGCAAGGAGCCGGAACAGATCAGAAGGGAACTGATGCATGAATATAAAGGACAGATATGCGTCATAGATGCTGAACAGATATCGATGGATACTCTCGGGAAGAACTTTCCCAACACGCCGATGCTGGCAGCAGCAGTGAAGGTGAGCCAGGTGATCGATGAACAGCGCTTCATCGACGATATGCACAGTTCGTTCGAGCACAAGTTCGCCACCAAGCCGCAGGTCATCGACGGCAACATGAAAGCATTGAAGAAGTCGCTGCAGGAGGTAAGACTGAGCTGAGAAAAACGCAGCAGGATACAGGATATAAAGCACACACAGAGGAGATACTGATGTTGAAAAAAGCGGAAGAACTTAATGAACAGGTCACATGGCAGGAGGTCACTACCGGCGCCGAGATATATGAACCGGCTACTTCGAAACAGATCAATACCGGTGAGTGGCGGGTGATGATGCCTGTCTTTCTTGAAGATAAATGCAGACAGTGCCTGCTTTGCGCACCTTTCTGTCCGGACAGTTCCATACCCGTAAAAGACGGAAAACGGCTGGACTTTGATTTCAAACACTGCAAGGGCTGCGGCATATGCGTAAAAGTATGCCCGTTCGGCGCCATAGATTTCGTAAAGGAGGAAAAGTGATGTCCATAAAAGACAGAATGTCAGGCAATGAAGCGGTAGCTATCGCCATGAAACAGATAAATCCTGATGTCATGGGAGCTTTTCCGATAACACCTTCAACAGAAATACCGCAGTACTTTTCTTCGTTCATAGCCAACGGAGAAGTGGATACCGAATTCATAGCAGTAGAATCGGAGCACAGTGCCATGTCGACATGTATGGGTGCAAGCGCAGCCGGCGCAAGGGCCGTAACGGCCACTTCATCGGCAGGTCTCGCTTTCATGTGGGAGCTGCTGTATGTAGCCGCTTCCTCCAGACTGCCGATAACCATGGCGGTAGTCAACAGAGCCCTTACCGGACCGATAAACATCAACAATGATCACTCTGATTCAATGGGTGCAAGAGACAGCGGCTGGCTGCAGATATATGCAGAGACCAATCAGGAGGTGTATGACAATTTCATACAGGCCATACCGATCTCCGAGGCATGCAGACTGCCGATCATGGTATGTCAGGACGGTTTCATAACCAGCCACGGCGTATCCAACATAGAACTGATCGAAGATGAAAAGGTCAAAGAATTTGTAGGAGAATATGAACCTGAGAATTACCTTCTCAAGCATGAAAATCCTCTTGCTGTGGGCCCCTACGGAACGAGTCCGTATTATATGGAAGTCAAGAGGAGCCAGGCTCAGGCCATGAAAGATGCCATGCCGGTCATCACTGATGTAGCGGAAAAATTTCAGCGTATGACAGGAAGAGAATATGGTTTCTTTGAGGAATATATGATGGATGACGCCGAGGTCGCGCTGGTAGTCATAGGCTCGTCGGCAGGCACCGGAAAAGAGGCTGTGGACAGGCAGAGGGCTGAAGGCAAGAAGGTGGGACTCATCAAGCTCAGAGTCTTCAGGCCGTTCCCGAGGATACCTCTGGCGGAAGCCATGTGCAAGGTCAAGGCAGTGGCCATAATGGACAAGGCAGAGAGCTTTTCCAACAGCGGCGGTCCGCTGTTCAATGAAGCCAGAAATTCTCTTTATGATCTTGAGGACAAGCCGTATGCGATCAATTATATCTACGGACTCGGCGGCAGAGATATCACAGTGGAAGATTACTATGACATTTTTTCGGATCTTTTCGTCATATATGACAATGATGACCCGGGCGATGTATACAGATACATCGGTGTCAGAGATTCAAGATTCAGATAGTATATATTTGAAGAAACGGCTGCTGACATCATCGAATGATGATGTCAGGAAACATATCTGGGAAAGGAAATCAAAATGGCATACAGTTTAAAGAAAGAACTGGAGAAAAAGGAAAGACTCGCAGGCGGACACAGACTGTGCGCAGGCTGCGGTGCAGGAGTTGCAGTTCGCGGGATCCTCAGGGCGCTGGAACCGGAAGACAAGGCGGTGATAACCAATGCGACCAGCTGTCTGGAAGTCTCAACATTCATATACCCGTATACGGCTTATGAGGACAGTTATATACATACAGCCTTCGCCAACGCAGCAGCGACATGCTCCGGAGTCGAAACTGCTTACCGTGCTCTGAAAAAACGCGGCAAGATCAAAGATAATTTCAAATTCATAACCTTCGGCGGAGACGGAGGTACATATGACATAGGACTGCAGTCGCTCTCCGGCGCTATGGAAAGAGGACACGACATGGTATATGTATGTTATGACAATGAAGCATACATGAATACCGGCATCCAGCGTTCGTCTTCGACGCCCAGATTCGCCGATGCCACCACATCTCCTGTGGGAAGCAAATCGCCGGGCAAGATACAGAACAAGAAAAACCTTACGGAAATAATAGCGGCGCACAATATCCCTTATGCCGCACAGACAACTTTTATCGGCAATTTCAGGGACCTTCACGAAAAAGCGCACAAGGCCATATATACGGAGGGCCCGTGCTTCCTCAATGTGCTGTCGCCGTGCCCCAGAGGCTGGAGATATGATGCGGCCGATCTTGCAGAAATATGCCGGCTGGCCGTAGATACATGCGCATGGCCCATGTATGAGATAGAAAACGGACACTGGAGAATAACATACGAACCCAAAAAGAAACTGCCGATAGAGGAATTCCTCTGCCGGCAGGGAAGATTCAAGCATATGATGAAAAAGGGCAATGAGTGGATGATAGAAGAAGCTCAGACCTATGTAGATGAGCAGTGGGAAAAGCTATGCAGCAGATGCGAATGATCTATGCTGTAGCTATCTCCAGAGCGTATCGGATCATATCATCGCTGGCCTTAAGACGCTCTTCCGTACTTGATTTTTCACCGGTAACGAAGTGATCGGTAATGGTCATCATCGAAAGAGCATCGACGCTGTTGAAGGCAGCGTTCATGTAAAGAGCGGCGGTTTCCATTTCTACAGCCAGGACATCCATTTTAGCCCAGCGTTTCCACCAGTCTTTCTGAGTTTCATAAAACACATCACAGGAAACTATATTGCCGGCCTTTATCTCAAGGCCGGTATTTTTTCCGGCTTCCATGGCCCTTTTAAGCAGCTCCCATGAAGCGCAGGGAGCATACGTGCCCGGCACGTCGAATGCATGTATGTAGTTGGAGTCGGTGGAAGCAGCGACTGCCAGCACCACGTCTTTGATATGTATCTCACTGCGGAAAGAGCCGGCCGTGCCTATGCGTATGAAGTTTTTAACATCATATTCCGTCATCAGTTCCCATGAGTAGATGCCCATCGAAGGCATGCCCATGCCCGTGCCCTGTACAGAAACAGGGACTCCTCTGTATCTGCCGGTATAACCGTACATATTTCTGATCTCGTTGTAGCATTCTGCTTCTTCAAGAAAATTTTCGGCGATGTATTTTGCTCTCAGAGGATCTCCCGGAAGCAATATGCTTTCGGCAATATCGTTTTTATTTGCTGCATTGATATGTGTGCTCATTTTTCCTCCCTGCGGCTGTGTAAATGCCGGATCGTTCCTGTATAAATGTCAGGCTTTATCTGCGCCTGTATAATGTAAGGTCATACAGGCAAAAATGTCTTGCTGCTTCTGCGCCTCAGGCAGGAAGCGGTCTCTGATGAAATAATTATAGCATATATACAAAACTGCGTGAAGAAATCTTCATGATAATCTTCATATGGAGCATATGGCGCGATGGTATCATAAAAATGGAAATATGGATGAAAAGGATGAAGGCATCATGAATGAAGCGTTAAACAGACGTAAAAAAAGCATAAAGAGAAGACTGTTCGCCGCGGTCATGTCCATCTGTATGATATCAGTACCGGCGGCAGTTCTGCAGATGACGGCAGCCGATGAAGCGCAGGCGTCCTCGAGCGAAGTCCACGGCATGTGGATCGCTTTCTGCGATTTCAGTTCACTGGGACTTTATGACAAGGCAGAGACCTCTTTCACGGAAAATCTGGACAGGGCGCTCAACAAGGCAAAATACTACGGTACGAATACGATATATTTCCATGTACGGGCTTTTGATGACGCCGCCTGGAAGAGCAAGACATTCAAAGCATCGAAATACCTGACACCGGCAGCGAGCAGCAGAAAGACAGCTTTTTCTACTTATAATACTCTCGGATATGATCCTCTGGCGATAGTTATCAGGGAAGCGCATGAGCGCGGGCTGAAAATAGAAGCCTATATGAATCCGTACAGGATAACCTACAGTAAATTTCTTGATCCGAAATCACCGTACAGTACGAGCAGGATCAACAAGGCCGTTGATGAACTGCAGGCTTATGACCTGGATGGTATCCATTTCGATGATTATTTTTATCATTCGACCAATAAATATATTTCACCTTATGCCTCGACATATGACAAGATAGATCCTGCGGGCGTTTCGACCGAAAGCAGACCTTCGGAATCAAAAAGAAGGACTTATGTAAACGCAATGGTCAGATCCGTTTACAGCAATGTGCACAGGAGCAGTGACTGGAGCATTGCAGGCACCAGAAAATTCGGCATCAGCCCGGCAGGAAATGTCGGAAATGCACTGGCGGGAGGGGCCTCTGTAAAAACATGGCTCAGCCATACAGGCTATGTGGATTATGTCGCTCCGCAGCTGTACTGGACTGACAACTGGGGCCACAGAGGGAAGACGAAAATGTATACTGTCACTCTGGAGCAGTGGACGGACCTGCATACAAATAAGGATGTCAGTCTGTATATCGGCCTCGCTTCCTATAAAGCCGGCGTATACAGTTATTATGACAGAGGCTGGGGATGGAGAAACACAAACCTGCGGACACAGGTCAAAAAACTGAGAGCTGAAGGATGCAGCGGATATATTCTTTTTGAAGCCAGAGATCTCTACAGGACAAAGGCAAAAACAGAGCTGTATAAGCTGAAAGGCCTCGTCAAACCGATCTATGCCTCATCGATATCATTTGTATATCCGAATAAAACGGGTTATACGGGAAAAGCGGTGACGGCAAAACTCAGATGGTATCCGGCAGACAGCAATCCCAAGAGCGTAGTATATACATCGGCGAACAGAAAGATCGCCACAGTAAGCAGCAGAGGGCGTGTGACAGGCAGGATACCCGGGAAGACAACAATAACGGCAAAGACCAGGAACGGTAAGATCGCAAAATGCACTGTAACGGTCAAAACGTGCACAGTGAAAGTGACAAGCAGATATGTGGTATCGAGAAGGGGCCCGGGCAGTTCATATGCTGCGCTGACCAAATACAGAAAAGGCACAAGGCTGCGGATCGCAGCTTCGTCGGGACACTGGGGCAGGATAAAGCACACGCACAAGTGGGTATATATGCCGCATACCAAAAGAATTTAAAGAAAACAAAAAAGCCGTGAGACACTTACGGCTTTTTCTTTTGCTCTCATCCCTCGCATGAGGGACCGCTATGTACATTTAACTTATGTACCTGTGGGGACGGGTGAGATCAGGCCTTGGATGCCTGATTGAATCTTTTTGTCATACGGGATATTTTTCTTGATGCTGTGTTTTTGTGCATGATCCCTTTGGAAGCTGCCTGCATGAGTTTCTTCTCAGCCATTGCAAGATGCTCTTTTGCTGCATCCAGGTCGTTTGCTTCGATGGCAGCGTCAAAACTCTTCAGGATAGTCTTTATATGATTCCTGGTACGTTTGTTTCTTGCTGTCTTTTTGTCGATGACTCTGATTCTTTTTTTTGCGGATTTTATGTTTGCCATTTTAAAAATTCACCCCACTTTTTGTTATTTATTAAAGTTGTAGCAAAAACTCGCAACTGTTAGTATATAGCATTTGCGTGTTGTAATCAAGAAAAATTTCAAGTATTATATACGTGCCGGCATCATGACAAAGGGCAGATGATCTCAGTCATGCAAAAGCAGAAGGAGAAGGCCGCGTATCGGCTGCGGCAGCGGATAGCCGACTCTGCGGCGGCATAAATATCGAAGACAGGCGGCCTGCGTAGCAAGCGAACTGAAGGACCGCTAACAGAGCAACTGATCATGGAGACGAAAAGACAGATAATATGAATGATAATCAGCAAAAAATAAGGAATTTCAGCATCATAGCCCATATCGACCACGGAAAGTCTACACTGGCGGACAGGATCCTGGAGAAAACAGGCGTGGTTTCCAAACGCGATATGAAAGATCAGTTCCTCGACAATATGGAACTCGAGCGTGAGCGCGGCATAACTATCAAACTGCAGACCACGAGGCTTTCCTTTAAATCGAAAGACGGCAATGAATATATTTTCAATCTGATAGATACGCCGGGACATGTGGATTTCAATTACGAAGTATCCAGAAGCCTGGCGGCCTGCGAAGGGGCCGTGCTGGTGGTGGATGCGACACAGGGAGTAGAGGCCCAGACGCTGGCCAATGTATATCTGGCCATGGATGAGGATCTGGAAATACTGCCGGTCCTTAACAAGATAGATCTTCCCAGCGCCAGGCCCGAAGAAGTGCGCACAGAGATTGAAGACGTGATCGGCATAGATGCTTCTGAGGCGCCGCTGGTGTCTGCAAAAGAGGGCACAGGGGTCGATGAACTGCTGGAAGCCATCGTAGAGAAAATACCTGCTCCATGCGGAGACGAAAAAGGCAGTCTCAAGGCGCTTATTTTTGATTCATATTACGACAACTACAAGGGAGTAGTCATATATGCCCGTATTTTTGACGGCAGGGTCAGAGAAGGCGATATGATACTTATGATGAACAGCGGTAAATCGTACGAAGTCACAGAAGTCGGCACATATTCGCCGGGGCATGTACCCTGCAGGGAATTGTCGGCAGGAGAAGTAGGATATATTTGTGCCAGCATCAAGCAGGTCGGCGATGCCAGAGTGGGCGATACTATAACTCTGGAAGAAGATCCGGCAGCAGAACCGCTTCCCGGATACAAGAAGGCGCAGTCCATGGTCTATTGCGGCATATATCCTGCAGACGGAGAGAGCTACGACGGTGTCAAAGACGCTCTTGAAAAACTGCAGGTGAATGATGCTTCCTTCAATTTCGAACCGGAGACCTCGACGGCGCTGGGATACGGATTCAGATGCGGCTTTCTGGGACTGCTGCATATGGAAATTATAATAGAGAGACTGGAGCGTGAATTCGATCTTGCAGTGATCACCACGAGCCCCAGCGTCATATATAAGGTAGTCAGGTCTGACGGGACCGAAGAGATGATACAGAATCCGAGCAATCTCCCAGAACCGACAGAGATCGACCATATTGAAGAGCCGATAGTAAAAGCGGATATAATGATACCCAAGGAATATGTCGGCAACATCATGGAAATATGTCAGGAGCGCAGAGGGAAGATGCTGCATATGGAATATATCACACCGACAAGAGTGCAGCTGCATTATGAGATGCCGCTCAATGAAGTGATATATGATTTTTTCGACGCTCTGAAATCCAAGACGCGCGGCTACGGCTCGCTCGATTACGAGTTTATCAGGTATGAAAAATCGAGGCTCGTACGACTGGATATCATGCTGAACAAGGAAATGGTCGATGCCTTTTCAATGATCGTGCATGAGGACAAGGCTTACCAGCGCGGACGCTTCGTATGTGAAAAACTTAAGGAAGTCATCCCTATGCATCAGTTCGAAGTGCCGGTCCAGGCATGTATAGGTCAGAAGATAATAGCCCGTGAAACAGTGCGTGCCTACAGAAAAGATGTAATAGCAAAATGCTACGGCGGTGATATCAGCCGTAAGAAAAAACTTCTGGAGAAACAGAAAGAAGGAAAGAAGCGCATGCGCCAGTTCGGTAAAGTAGAAGTTCCTCAGGAAGCTTTCACAGCTGTTCTCAAATACGATGACAATAAATAAATATTTTTGTCATCTTTGATCAGTTGGCGCTGTTCGGCAGTTCTATCGTATCAGAACCGCTGTCCCCGAGAGATTCCAGGAACAGCACGGTGGCTTTGGTAAGCTCGTAATCATTATCAAGTCTGGTCCCGACCGAGATCAGATGGAGATTTTTGTCTCTGCTCCTGAAGATCGAGCAGGCTGTCTTTTTGAAAGTCATGCCCGGATCGAGATCGATGTCGGCCTGGTTGGCGGCTATCATGAAACTGTGTCCAAGACTGCCCACATATTCCTGTTTCCACAGGGGAGTGACGTCTGTTATCTTGAATTTCATATCGTTTAGTTCAGCCGTTTCCTTATATGATCTGTCCATTTCTGCAGTAGCCTTCGGATCTATGGATCTGGCCTGTATCTGCGCTTTGATCCTGCCGCCGCGTGTGTCGAGCTTGCCGAGCGTAGCTATTGATATCGGATCGCCCTTGCCGTCTTCTTTGGTCCCGATGAAGACGCCGTCTATCAGAGTATACATGAGCGAGCAGATCTTATCAGTATCCGAATCGGATATGACAGTATCAGGTAATGAACATGCTTTATAAGTGTACTGCATGTTTGATTCACTGCTGAGATTGTCATCGTTGAAGCTGCTGATATTGCTTTCCACTTTTTTAATGAATTTTTCTTCTGAATCTTCATTGACCACAACTACGGCATGTGCATCTTGAGGAGATATCTCCGCGGTTTGTCCGCCGTACAGTTTACTGAGTTCAAGGTCTATGCCGGAGGAACGGCAGTCGTATATCAGGTCGCCCAGCTGTGTCAGCGGATTCGGGTGACGCACATTTCTGTCGCCGGTGTCTTCGCCGTTGAGTCCGGTGATATCGAGCCGGTATGCTTTGGTGTTTGCAGGCGAAGTCGTATTCAGAGATTTGCTGATATTGTAGACTTTGGTCTCTGCGCTGCCTGTGAACAGGGAGTCCTGAGACCATTTGTCATAATCGATAAAATTGTCTGTTTTGAGGTATTCAGAAGGAAGCGAACGGGCACCGGTGAAGACGCCGTTCTTTTCTGATGTGAACAGAAGCGTTAACTTGCCGTGGTCGACCGCATCCTTTAATGATGTCAGGAGGATGGCTGCATTTATTGCACAGCTGTCTTTATCTGATGTAGAGACGGTACAGTGCAGGGTAGTAGAATCGGCAGTCTTGTAATTATCTGTAGCTTCCTTGCCAAGGGCAATATTGCTGTTGCCGAGATCGCGGTAGAAAATGTCGTTCTGTTTTGCCCAGTCGCGTATCACTTTTATCATGGCCGGAAGGCTGTCGGCTTCTTCATATCCTGTTTTTATAGTGTTGAATGTATCTGAGTAGTCTGTCTTGAGAGCCTTTTCAAACTGGTCGCTCATGGCGCCGCATCCTGTCAGTGCAAGTACGCACATAAGTATCGATAAAATGACAGCTGCTGATTTTCTGATCATAAATGTATCTCCTTTTGCCTGGTAAACAGTGTATATAATATCATAAAAAGCTTAAAAAGATTAATGAATTTTGATTTTTTTTATGAACAGGAGATTGACATGAATGTCATGTGGCGTATACTTATTTAAAACAGAACATAAAGGCACAACATGTCGTAGAAGGCCTTCTGACTGACGAACAATGTCACCGGCGTCGGCGAACTCTTCGTGAGCCGAAAGGTTCTGCAAAAAATCCTTGTAAATTCATGCCTCCTTTGATATAATGGCGCTTGTTCGAGTGGAATAATGCGAGAGCTTTAAGATAAAGAGTGAAAAGGAGGTGCGGAAAATGTCAAGAAAATGTGAGATCTGCGGAAAAGGGCAGGTATCGGGAAATAATGTATCACATTCCAACAGACACAGCAGAAGAAAATGGAATGCCAACATTCAGACTATAAGGATCGAAGAAGACGGCAAGATAAGGAAGGCAAATGTATGCACAAGATGCATAAGATCCGGAAAAGTCAACCGTGCCAACTGACCTGAGAACTACAGATTCTGTGCCTGAAACGGGCACAGAATTTTAAATTTACGCAGCCGGAGCCGGAAGTCCGGCACAGACATGTTAGAAGGGAATACTGATAATGAGCGATGTGTTTACCATTGCAACAGAACTGGGAGATATAAAAATCACTAAAAATGCCATCAGCAAAATAATCTCTGAGGCGGTAGATAAGTGGGACGGCAAGGTATGTCTCACCAATCATAAGGGAAAGCCTGAGGGATTAGTTGCCAAGATGACCGGTCACGACAGCAGCCTGATGGAGATAGACTGCGGGGATGACGGCATCGATCTGAAGATATACATCAATGTGAAATTCGGGACCAGCATAGGCGCAGTCACCAACAGTCTGATTGAGAACATACATGAAGGCGTCAGAAAAGCGACAGGCAGGGATCCCTCCAGCGTATCGGTCGTAGTGACAGGGCTCATGTCCAAGAATCTTGTTCACAGGAACATTGAGGTGACTAAGCAGTATGAAAGCTGATGACAGTATTTCGACTCTTAAGGGCGTAGGCCCGAAAAAAGAAAATCTTCTTGCCAGACTGGGCATCAGTACGGTGGAAGATCTTCTTTTGTATTTTCCGCGCGATTATCAGGACCGCACAAAGCTGACGCCGCTCGGAGAGCTTGTCACCGGGGAAGCTGCGCTTACCAAAGCGATAGTGATGAAAGTACGCAAGAGCGGGTACCGGCGCGGGCACGGACAGATGCTCAGAGTGACGGCGGCAGATGACGAAACACAGATCGAGATACTGTTTTTCAATGCCAGATGGATAGCAGGGAATCTTTCTGAAGGAGATGAATACTATTTTTACGGCGTTCCAAAGATAGAAGAAGGAAGGATCATGATGATCCATCCGGAATTTTCCGCGGTGAACGTCAGCATATCCAGGGGGATACTGCCCATATATCCGCTGACTGCCGGCATCGGTCAGAAGGAGATGCGCAGGTGGATGGCAGAAGCTGTCGGCTGTGCAGATACAGTCGCTGAATATATGCCTGCCGGTGTGATAGCAGACAATGGTCTCTGCTCTATCGGTGATGCTGTTCGTTCCATACATTTTCCTGCGGACAGAGAATCTCTGACTGCGGCCAGAAAGCGGTTCATGTTCGATGAACTGTTCATTATGCAGCTCGGTTTTTCGATGATGAAGGGACATGAGGAAAAGGGTATTTCATTTGAGAAGGGAAGCTGCGAAGATTACCAGAAGTCGCTTCCCTACGAGCTTACCGGAGCGCAGAAAAGAGCTGTAGCCGAGATAGAAAAAGATATGGCTTCGCCGTTTGCGATGAACAGGCTGCTGCAGGGAGACGTCGGCAGCGGCAAAACTGTCGTAGCCGAGGCAGCGCTTTACAAGGCGGTCATGAACGGATATCAGGGGGCGTTCATGGCGCCCACGGATATATTGATGCATCAGCATTTCGAAGGCCTGACTGAGGCTTTCAGGCCTTTCGGGATAACAGTCGGTTATCTTTCAGGACATATGTCTGCTGCAGATAAAAAGGAAACTCTCGACAAACTTGCTGCCGGTGAAATAGACATACTGACAGGGACACATGCCATGATACAGAGCGGCGTCAACTTCAAAAAGCTGGGTATCGTGATAACAGACGAGCAGCACAGGTTCGGTGTCTCGCAGAGGGGCAGCCTGACTGCAAAGGGCAGCAATCCCGATGTGCTGGTGATGACGGCCACGCCCATACCAAGGACGCTGGCGGTAGTCGTATACGGCGATCTGGATATATCGGCGATCGACGAAATGCCGCCCGGAAGAAAGAAAATACTCACAAAGGCAGTAACGGGCAAGGCCAGGGATCAGGTATACAGCTTTGCAGAAGAGGAAATGAACAGAGGAAGACAGATATATGTAGTCGCGCCTCTTATTGAAGAGAGCGATATGATCGAGGCCAGGTCGGCTACCGAGATCCACGCGGAGCTGTCGAAAAGATTCAGAGACAAACGGGTCGAGCTGATGCACGGCGAGCTCCGTCAAAAAGAAAAAGATGAGATCATGGCAGGCTTTTATGCCGGCGATATCGATATGCTGGTCTCGACGGTAGTTATAGAGGTGGGCATAAATGTGCCCAATGCGACAGTAATGATAATAGAGGATGCCGAGAGATTCGGACTGGCGCAGCTACACCAGCTGCGCGGCCGTGTGGGGCGCGGCAGCGAACAGTCGTACTGTCTGCTGATCACGGAAGGAAGATCGGCGGTCGCCCGTGAGAGGGCCAGAGTCATGGTGGAAAGTGATGACGGTTTTTATATAGCGGAAAGAGATCTGCAGCTGCGCGGACCGGGAGAGATATTCGGGACACGTCAGCATGGCCTGCCGGATATGAAACTGGCGGATCCTTTCAGCGATATGCAGATGACAGAGGATATCAAAAAGCAGGCTTCAAAATGCAGAGTCACGCCTGAACTGAGGATCAAAGTTGAAAAAATGTACGGACAGAATATCAATCTCAATATTTAGCTGTAACAGCAGAAGGGAAACAGGTATATGAGAGTAATAGCAGGAGAACTGAAGGGAAGAAGGCTCGAGACACCGCGCGATTATCAGGTCAGACCGACATCGGACAAGGTAAAGGGCGCGCTTTTCAATATTATCGGTGAAAGGATATACGATGCGGTGGTCTGCGATCCCTTTGCGGGAACCGGAAGCCTCGGCCTTGAGGCGATATCAAGAGGAGCCAGGATGTGCTATTTCGGTGACCACGCAGGTGAGAGCATAAAACTCATACTTGATAATGTTACCCACTGCGGTGTTTCAGAGCGGGCCTCTGTAATACACGGTGATTACACAAAGACGTTCGACCGGCTGACAGACAGTGTCGATATCTTCCTGCTCGATCCTCCGTATCAAAAAAGAGAACTCACTGAAAAGGCAGTCGCACTGATCAGAGAAAAACAGCTGCTGGCTGAAAACGGCATGATAATCGCCGAACACCATAAAAGACAGCAGATGCCGGAAGAACTGTGCGGATATGAGAAAATAAAAGAGAGAAGATACGGCATAGTTGTATTGTCGATTTACATGTGATAAAATTATATTAAATCTTACTATGGAGACAATAATATGAACAAGGCGTTATATGCAGGTTCATTCGATCCGCTCACATGCGGACATGTGGATCTGATCAAAAGAGCAGCTAAGACATGTTCCGAACTGGTAGTGGGCGTTATCGAAAACCCGCAGAAGATACCGATGTTCAAAGCAGAAGAACGTGTCGAGATGATTCGGGAAGCAACGAGCGACATACCCAATGTTTCCGTCGATGCTTTTTCCGGCCTTCTTGCAGACTATGTCAACGACAATAATTTCAATATCGTTGTCAGGGGCCTCAGAGGAAACACGGATTTTGAATATGAGATACAGATGGCGCAGATGAATGCCAGATTATATAATGCGAGAGTAGAAACTGTTTTTCTGATGACCAACCCGAGCTATTCCTTCGTCAGCTCTTCCATGGCCAAGGAAGTGTTTGAACTGGGCGGAGAAATAGAGGGACTGGTACCGGATGTCGTTTTGCAGGCTATGAGAGAAAAGGTAGGTATTAAATGAAAGTATTGGATTTACTGGATGAAATCGAAGAGATCGTTGATACAGCGTCAGGTTTTCCGCTTACAGGGAAAATAATGGTAGAGGGAAGCGAACTGCTGGACATCGTCAATGAGATCAGGACAGCGCTGCCCGATGACATACAGCAGGCGCAGTGGATCAAAAATGAACGTGACAGGATACTGGGAGAAGCCAAGACTGAATACGAAACCGTTCTCAAGGATGCACAGTCGCAGGCGGAAGGACTTACCGAAGAAAGCGATATAATGGTCAAAGCCAGAAAGAGGGCCGATGATCTGCTGGAAAACACTCAGAGCAACATCAGACAGCTGAAAATGAGCACATATGATTATATAGACAGCATACTGTTCGATTTCCAGGAAAAGATGGACAGGATGTCGGATATGTATTTCGGAGATATGTTCAGCAAGCTGGAAGGTTCTTTCAATGATATCAATACCACGCTGGCTGAAAACAGGGAAGAGATCAAGGAGATGGCCTACAGGACATCGATGAATATCGAAGACAGAGCTGTTAAAATGCCGCAGTACGAGCCTGAGAAAGAAAAGGCCGCGCCGCGCGAAGATATACCTGAGGGTGCTGACGAAGAAGAGTACGAAGAGTATTACGAGGAAGACGAAAACCGATAGGATAGGAAGAACTACAGGCAGAGGAGGCGATCGCCACGCTCACAGCAGGCATAATAGCTGAATACGATCCTGTGCATAACGGCCATGTTCATCATCTGGAAAAGACCAGAGAAATGAGCAGGGCCGATTTTGTGATTGCGGTAATGAGCGGTGATTTTACGCAGAGAGGCGAGCCTGCCCTGCTGGATAAATGGATACGCGCACAGATGGCTGTCGATGCCGGTGTGGATCTGGTAGTCGAACTGCCGTTTGCCTTCGCCTGCAACAGCGCCGAATTTTTTGCCCGCGGCGGAGTCAACATACTTGAAGGCCTCGGCTGTGATTTTATTTCCTTCGGCAGCGAGAGCGGCGATGCTGACGCACTGATGCGGGTCGCGGGAGTGCTGGCAAATGAACCGGCGGACTTTCGAAAAGCTCTGAGAAAGCATCTCGACCTTGGCCTTTCCTTTCCAAAGGCCAGAGAACTGGCAGTGAACGAGACCATGGGCCTGACTGCAGGGCAGCTGCTGAAGGAGCCCAACAATATCCTTGCCATAGAATATCTGAAGGCCAGCCGCAGTATGATGCCTCTGACTGTAAAGAGGATCGGCGGCTATCACGATGCGGAGTATGCGGGGGAAAAGACGGGTGCTGCAGCAGATGCGCCTGTTAAAGAAAATGATATTGTTTCGGCTACGGCGATAAGACGCGCAGCCATCGAAGGAAATATGGATGAAGTTTTCAGGTTCATGCCCGCCGAAGCCGCAGGATTGATGAAGGTCAATGCCGGTTCCTTTGCCGATCCGGCGGAGAAAAAGCTGTATGCCATGATATGCAGCGAGATACTGCGGCGTGAAGCCGGAGATATCGGGGAAATATTCGGCGCTTCCGAGGGCATAGAAAACAAATTGAAAAAAGAGGTGCACAGATGCGCTTCCCTGGAAGAACTGACCGATGCCGCCAAATCCAAGAGGTATACCAGAGCCGGTATCGCCCGGCTGCTGATCCAGATATTGACCGGACTGACATTCATTGATGAAAATGCGGTATATGCAAGAGTGCTGGCCATGAACGAAAAGGGCGGCGAGTTTATCAGACAGGGTAAAAAGACTGATAAAATAAAAATCCCGGTGATAACGAATATCAACAGGGGAGATATGCCGCAGATGCTGAAATATGATGTGCTGGCTGCAGATATGTATAATCTGGCATTCGGCAATGACATGTATATGCGCAACGATCATGTCATGAAGCCGTACATAAAAACAGACGGAGAACAGAGCGGAAACCGTTCTGCACGGTGATCTGCGCTGAGCGGCTCGGATCTATGCGCAGGGGGAACTCTTTTGTATATATACAAGGAAACTCTCCCGCATATGCGCAGAAATAATTCTCTCATACTTATGCAGGGGATGATTTCTTAAAAATGATCATTTATGAGAGGCGGTAGCTATCAGGTCAGTGCCCGGGCAGATAAAATCACTGATGAGTACATCTCCGCAAGAGACAGGAGCTTCGGCAGTAAATCGCCGGAGTTTTTTCATGGCATCGACTAAGGTGCTTTTGGGTATCGGCCTGCTCGTCCTTACGCTGACAGAGATATATCCTTCTGACGAACCGGTGAGCGTCACAGTGGAAGTCAGAGTGCGCACAGGAGCAGTCAGTTCGGTTTTCGCGTATTCCAGGCCCTTCGGACATTTATATCCGGAGAATTCGGGCTCGGCAGCATCTGTATAGGATATCTCACAGCTGTTGGGACAGAGTATGCATGTCAGCGTCATGCTGTTTATGTCAGCCGCAGCTGCGGCTTTTCTGCGGGCGACGTCTCTGCGGTTCTCGGCACGCGTCCTGCTGATATTTCTTAAAGTGTAAGGTGAAGAGAGGACGGCTGCGTCTGCAGGATCGGACAGGAACTTCGCTGCCTGCACTGCGGCTTTTCTGCCGTTCTGCGTCACATCATCAGCCAGGCCGTGCACATAAAGCGCGTTGCCGCATACGAATATACCGTCGCCGCAGCAGGATGCATCATCTTCCGGCTCTGCTGTCTGTTTTGACATTTCTTCGATTACAGGTTCGAGGACGGCATTTTCAGGTTCGAGCCCGGCGGAGAGGACAAGGGTATCGCATCTTATCGTCTCTTCAGTTCCGGGAAGCAGAGAACCGTCGGCAGCAACTTCCATGATCTTTACAGCTGATATGCGTCCGCTGCCGATTATATCTGTCACTGTGGCAGAACAGCGCAGCGGTATGTCATAGTCGTCCAGACACTGCCTGATGTTTCTTTTGAGACCTCCGGGAGTCTTTTCGCGTTCTAGTACGCATATGACATGCGCTCCCTCGAGGGTGAAGCGTCTGGCCATGATCAGGCCTATATCGCCGCTTCCAAGTATGACGATATCACGGCCGGTCATCAGGCCTTTGAGATTGATCAGATTCTGTGCTGTCCCTGCAGTCCAGATCCCGGACGCTCTTGAGCCCGGTATCATCATGCTGCCGCGGCTGCGTTCGTGACATCCCGAGGCGGTTATCACCGTACGGGCAGTTATGGCAAAGGGACCTTCAGGACCCTCGGCCCTGACAAGGTATTCGGGCGTTCTCTGATGCTCTGCAGCGGCCAGGTTATCAGGGAGAGGTTCGCGGCAGGACCGGATATCATCTGTCAGCGGCGTCACTGACATAACAGTGACAGAAAGCCGCACATCGATATTCTTTTTCCGTATGCGCCGGTCGAAGATCTCGGCGTATTCCGGTCCGGTGATATTTTTACCGAGTATCATAAGTCCGAAGCCGTCATGTACGCACTGCGGCAGGATGCCGCCGGTGCGGGCCTCTTTTTCAAGTACGATGATATCGGTTACGCCGAGATCATGAAGTTTTTCTGCAGCAGCCGTTCCTGCAGGTCCGGCTCCAATGACAACAGCGTCTTTTTTGATGATCTTCATCTGATCCTCCCTGTGAACATGCCGCTGCCGGGGTAATCCTGCTGCCAGGCAAGCGGATCGATATCCCTCTTTTTCATGAGCAGATCGATGATGGCAGAAGTGCAGAAACCGCCCTGGCAGTCGCCCATTCCAGCCCTGGTGCGTATCTTGATGCCGCGCAGTGTGGGTCGCGCTCCCAGTTTGATTATCTCATCGAAAGCGGTCAGTATCTCCGCGCCTGTCACAGATTCGCATCTGCATATCATTCCCAGTCTAGGACCTGTATCGCGGATATCTTCTGCTGCGCTGTCCGCTTCAGAAGTACTGCGGGACATACCGTCAGTTCCATGAGGACCTGCAGGTGCTGCATACGGCCGTATCCTTGAAATCCCGAGCATTCTGCAGATATATCGCGCTATAGGCACAGATGAAGTCAGTCCCGGCGATTCGATACCGAACAGGACAATAAAATTATTATGGTTATCTATAGAAAAGTCCGCATAGCCGCCTTTCCCGGTAGCTTTAGGTCTTATTCCGGCGAAACTTCTGATGATATGGGAAGTTTCTATGGCAGGGCAGAGCCTGTGTCCCTGCAGAAACAGGTCTTTCATTACTTTTTCGGTCGTTTCGCAGCCTGCACCGCAGCCGAAGCCTGCGCCGCTACCGTGTACTGAGTCGCCTTGAGCACAAGTGCTATCGATGTATTCCGCGCTGGGACCTATCATGAGATTTCCGTCTATCGTCGGAGTAAGGTGCACTCCGAGTCCGCCTTCGCGGCTGGAGGGAACGGGATAGACAGGTATTTCCGGTGCTCCGGGAAGCTTTCTGGTGAGAATGTGATATTCGCCGCGGCAGGGATAGGTCTCATATCCGTCAAGGCCTGCAAGCGAGCAGATATGTGACGCTCCCAGTCCGGCGCTGTTGATGATGACCGGTGCAGAGAAAGAATCATCGACGGTATATATATGATCCGCAGCTGTTTTGCTGTTATTTGTATTTTCATGCGCCTGGTGACAAGTGACAGATCTGACTTCATGGTCGAAGACGAACTCGGCTCCGGAGGCCTGCGCAGATCTGGCCAGAGCGATAGTATATTCGAAAGGATCGAAGATCCCGGTCATAGGACTGTAGAGAGCCGGTACTTCTCTGCCTGTTTCGTCTTCTTCAGTGACGGTCCAGCCTTTCTCCTGTATTTCCAGGCCTTTGACGCCGTTTTTCTGCCCCTGGTCATAAAGCTTTTCCAGGCCTTCACGGTCTTCGGGATGCAGGGCAACGACTTTTTTGCCTGTGCGTTTGAATTTGATTCCCAGGCGGGCAGCTTCCTGTGAAAACCCCTCATTGCCTTCAACGCAGAAACGCGCCATCAGAGAGCCGGGAATGTTGTTGAAACCGGCATGCAGTACGCCGCTGTTGCGTCCTGATATGCCGAAGCAGGTATCTGCCTGTGCTTCCAGTACCAGTACACTGAGACCGCAGCAGGCGATCTCGCGTGCTGCAGCGTTTCCTACGGCGCCTGCGCCTATGATTATGACATCGAACTTCTTCATGTTTTTGATTATACACCTAAAACGGCCGGGGATAAACCTGCCCTTGAAAAGTGGAGCTTCAGGGCATATAATTAATGTGTTTAGCGGCACTGCAGCCGTATATTAAAGCTGCAGAAAAACCGCCGGCATATAAATATACAACAGTAATTATTATGAAACTGAAATACGATCACTACGGAGGAACGAATAATGAAGGTATTAGTTATCAACTGCGGCAGTTCATCACTGAAATATCAGGTACTTAACATGGAGGGAGAGATCCTCATGGCCAAGGGTCTGGTTGAGAGGATAGGAATGGACGGAGCTGTCATCACTCATGAAAAAATCGGTGAAGAAAAATGGAAGAACGAAGTGCCGATGGAGAGTCACAGGGAAGCTATAGCACAGGTGCTGGCGGCTATCACAGATGCCGATCATGGTGTGCTGAAAGATATGTCCGAGCTGGGAGCTGTAGGTCACAGAGTAGTGCATGCAGGAGAAAAATACTCAAAGAGCGTGCTGATCGATAATGAAGTAATGAAGGTAATGGAAGAATGCGTCAATCTGGCGCCGCTCCACAATCCGCCCAACATACTCGGGGTCAACGCCTGTAAAGAACTGATGCCGAACACGCCGATGGTAGCGGTATTCGATACGGCTTTCCACCAGACTATGCCTCCGGAATCATATATTTATGCCATTCCTTACAGATTCTATGAAAAGTATGGTGTAAGGAGATACGGATTCCACGGAACGAGCCACAGATACGTTGCCAGCAGAGCAGCGGACATACTCAATGTAAATCTTGAAGATCTCAAGCTGATCACCTGCCATCTCGGCAACGGGGCTTCAGTATCCGCTATAAAAAGAGGCAAATGCATAGATACATCAATGGGCTTCACGCCTCTGGAAGGACTGGTAATGGGCACTAGATCGGGAGATCTGGATCCGGCAATAGTTACATTTATGAGGGAAAAAGAAAATCTCAATACCGGCGGTGCAGACAAGATACTGAATAAGGAATCCGGAGTCCTGGGAATATCAGGAGTCTCCAGTGATTTCCGCGATCTGGAAGCAGCTGCAGAAGAGGGCAATGAGAGAGCACAGCTGGCCATTAAGGTCTTCGCACATAAAGTTCGTTTCTACATAGGTGCATATATTGCCGAAATGAATGGCGTCGATGCCATCGTATTCACGGCCGGAGTCGGCGAAAATGATATAGGGATGAGAGATGTCATCTGCAACGATCTGGGAAATCTGGGCATCAAGCTCGATATGGTCAAGAACAAGACCAGAGGCAAGGAGACTATTATTTCCAGAGACGATTCAAAGGTGAAGGTCATCCTTATCCCGACCAACGAAGAACTGGCAATAGCCAGAGACACCGTGAAGATAGTGGAGGCATTGTAAATAGTGGTTGACAACGGGCCTTTCATAGTTTTATAATACAGAAGTTGCCGCATCGAAGAAAGCAGCGGGAACACAGGATGAACATCGCATTTATCCTGGGGAATACCATAGAAGCGCAATAAAGAGAGATTCTCTCTAAGACCATAGAAACCGTTAGAAGGAGGTGTGAGAAATGGCCGTACCAAAGAGGAAAACTTCCAAAGCAAAGAGAAACAGCAGACAGACTGCAAATATGAAGAAAACTGTACCGGGAATGTCTGAATGCCCTCAGTGCCACGAACCCAAGCTTCCGCACAGGGTTTGTCCGAACTGCAACTATTATGACGGTAAAGACGTCATGGCAGGGAAATAGTTCTGACCGATATTTTCGGCATAACAAGATTCATCGATCAATACAGTGGACGTACAGAAATGTGCGTCCTTCGCATTTGCAAATGCGTCTCAGTAAAACATGTATGCATGCGGACAGCATGCTCATTCATACAATTGTTATCTCAGTTTCAGGAAAACAAGAATCATCATAATGAGAAGATACAGAATAAAGAAGGACAGAAAAAGCAGGATCATCAGGATATCGCTTTGCATATGCATGGCGTTTTTTGTGACCGTAACAGTCAGTTTACTGAAAAACACCGTTGATCATGAAATCAATAAGGAAGCGGATTTTGCCTTTGCCAAAAACAGCATAACGATCAGAACAGGCAGCAGGGCAGACCTGAAGATGAGGTACAGTCCGGCCGGCGCAAAAAAGCCGGTATTGGAATACCTGTCGGGAAACAGCAGAATTGCTTCTGTGAACAAAAATGGCAGTGTGAGCGGCAAGAGTCCCGGAACAGTCAAGATAGCGGCTGTTTCTCAGTCAGGCGGAGTTAAAGCAGTATGTACAGTAACGGTGAGGAAAGTTGTCAGGGGAAAGGCGATATTCCTGACATATGACGACGGCCCCAGCAGCAATGTCACACCCAGACTTCTCGATGTACTGAAAAAGTACAATGTGCATGCAACATTTTTCATTGTAGGATATGAAGCAAAAAAATATCCCCGGATTGTGAAGCGCGAATACAATGAAGGGCATACTGTGGGGATACATACATATTCACATAAATACAAGAAAATATATGCCAGTAAAAAGGCTTTCTTCAAAGATTTTGAAAAGGATGAGCAACTACTCAAAAAGATAACCGGGAAAAAGCCGGCATTCTGCCGCATGCCCGGTGACAGCGACAACACTTTCGTGAGCAGGAAAAGAGCCCGTGCTATAATCAGAGAAATGAAGCAGCGGGGCTACACCTGCATAGACTGGAACGCAGCCAGCTATGATGCCATGGGAAGAAAGTATTCCGTGAAGAAAATGACACGTATGGCGATCAGGACCATCAGGGAAAACCGGCAGTCAGTTGTGCTGATGCATGACGCAAAGCCTAAGAAGGCCACGCCCAGGGTCACGGAAAATGTGATCAGATATTTCAAGAAACGCGGATATACCTTCGAGGGACTGGATGGATACGAAGGCAGAGACATCCTGTTTATCAATAAATAAGGCCATCCATGGTCGTCTAGTGCGGTATATGCAATAAAAGAGGCTGTTCATCAGGGAAATTTATTATCCCATGATGACAGCCTCTTCTGATCCATTATGTGTCATGCCTGCTGTATGATATCATCCTTGCATCATGTAATGCAATAACAGTTTTATGATGACAGCAGTTATTTGATAAGTACTTCAGCGATCTGCACTGTATTCGTGGCCGCGCCTTTTCTGATATTGTCTGCCACTACCCAGAGATTGACGCCGTTCTCGACAGAGAAGTCACGCCTTATCCTGCCAACATACACTTCGTCAGTGCCTGCTGCATCGCGGGCCAGAGGATATATATCATGTGCCGGGTCATCCTGAACGATGATGCCGGGGAAATCCGCCAGAGTCTGTCTGAGTTCATCAAGATCGAACGGCTTCTCAAATTCTATGTTGATGGATTCTGAATGGCTGTCGAATACCGGAACTCTTACAGTTGTTGCCGTTACTTTGATGCTGTCGTCACCGAGTATTTTGTGAGTCTCGTTGATCATCTTCATTTCTTCTTTTGTATACCCGTTTTCTGTAAATACATCGATCTGCGGTATGCAGTTGCCTGCTATCGGATGTGAATAAGCCAGATTTGTATCGTTGCCGGCCATGCCGTTTTTAAGGTCTGTGATGCCCTTGACGCCGCTTCCCGATACAGCCTGATATGTCGAATAAATGACTCTTTTGATCCTGTATTTGTCATGCAGCGCCTTGAGGGGCAGCATGGCCTGGATAGTAGAGCAGTTCGGATTGGCGATGATGCCTTTCTGTACTTTCTTCACATCTTCAGGATTGACTTCCGGTACCACCAGAGGTACTTCGGGGTCCATTCTCCACTGACTCGAATTGTCGACCACAGTCACACCGTGTGCTGCCGCAATGGGAGCGAATTTTTCGGATACTCCGCCGCCGGCCGAAAAGAGGGCGATATCGATATCCTTATCGAACGAATGCTCGGTCAGTTCCTCGACGATATAATCTTTGCCTCTGAAATTTACTGTTGTACCGGCGCTTTTTGCAGACGCCATGATATATAAATTTTCGAATGGAAAATCTCTTTCTTCGAGAACTTTGAGGAATGTTGTCCCAACGACACCCGTAGCGCCTACAATAGCTATGTTTGGTTTTTTGTTCATTGTTTTCTTCCTCCTTCATGTAAAAATATAGAATGCAACGATTATACACCTTAAAGCCGCATATCGCAAGGGTTGAGGCCATGATTGGGGATTCCTTACAATTCTGTCATAAATATGCGGATGAGGCATAAATGTTGTGCAAAGAATGAAATCGGATTCCGTATATGGTATAATATTTGTGTTTTTTAAGGAGGTAACAGCACTTGGCAACACTTACATATTTACAGGCAATAATACTCGGACTGGTACAGGGTCTGGCTGAATTCCTGCCGGTCAGCAGCAGCGGACATCTGGCACTGCTGCAGTATTTTTTCGGCATAAAGGGCGACAGTGTGCTCATGTTCACAGTCATGCTGCATATGGGAACGCTGATCTCTGTTTTTGTCATATACTGGCGTGACATAATCAAACTGTTATGGGAGCTCTGCCGTACAGTCAAGGATATCTGTACCGGCAAGGGTCCGCGCATCAATATCACAGAGACAAGGCGGCTCGGATTCCTGATAATAGCTGCTACTATACCTACGGCTGTCATGGGGCTGCTTTTCAATAATACATTTGAAAAATTCTATTCTTCACTCACAGTGATAGGTATAGGACTGCTTATCACCGGTACGATCCTGTGGATAGCCGATCATATGAGAAGCAATACAAAACTGATACCGCAGACAAAATTCAGGTATGCGTTTTTCATCGGCATCATGCAGGGCATCGCGATAACACCGGGGATATCACGGTCAGGATCCACTCTTTTCGGAGGACTCGTAAGCGGACTCGACAGAGCGTATGCAGTCAAGCTGGCGTTTCTGATCTCGATACCCTCGATACTTGGTTCGTTCATCATGGAAATGCCTGATGCCGCCAAAGCAGGAGTGCAGCCGGGGACCATGGGACCTATGATCGTCGGAGTCGTCGTGGCTGCTGTGTCAGGGTTCGTGGCAATAAAAGCTATGATAAAAATAGTATCCGGGAAAAAGCTGTCGATATTCTCATTCTATACATGGGCCGTAGGTGCTTTCGTTGTCATATATGCTCTGTTCATTGCCTGATTATGCAAAGATCAAGCAGGATAACGGACAGCGGTTCAGACAAAAGTAAAAGAAACAGGAAAAACAGGTATAAAAATGGCGGGGAAGAAAAAAAGAAGCAATGCGAATAAAGAGACTCAGGCGATAAGTCTGAGCAGCATAAGGGCAGGTGAAAGAAAAACCGGCAACCCGGCTTCCGGTACGGCAAAAAAGAAAAACAGCAGTTCTGCTGCCGGAACGGCAAAAAAGAAAAACAGTGCTTCTGCCGCTGGAAAAAAGAAAAACAGCAGCGCCAAAGCCGATCCCGGCAGAAAAAACAGAGAGCCGGAGAGGGCACTGACCAGAAGACAGCAGGAAAGAGAAGACAAGCGTCAGCAGAAGGAGACCAGGGAAAAAGAAACGGCGGAGCAGCTGATGGAGGAATATGACTATCACAGAGTAACTGATATAATCGCTGCAGTGATACTTATAATCATCGGGACAGTACTGATAGTGCTGCTGCAGACCGGCATCGTCAGCAGCCTGGGCGAGCCTGTATCGAAGATGATGAAGGGAGTTTTCGGGTTCGGCGCTTATTTTCTGCCGTATATACTGATCATTTTTGCAGTGATCATACTGGGCGAACTGACTGCGCCGGTAAGATTGAGGACATTGATCATGATATTTATTATCTATCTGAGTACGGATGTAATCAATGCGGCTAGATATGCAGGAGATATCAGTCAGAGTTCGAATGATCTTAAGCAGATATTCAACGACGGCGTCCTCATGATGAACGGCGGAGTTTTCGGTACATATGCCACTTCATTCATAGGCGGAAAAATGGATATGATCGCTATATACATCGCAGCGGCGGCAATAATGGCGATATGTCTCATGTTTATTCTCAATACGCCTCTTACGAGGATGCTGGAAAAGCACAGGCTGAAAAAGCTTGAGGATGAATACAATGACGATGAAGGTTACAGTGACGCGGATATGTACAGAGAAGCGGACGATGAAGACACCGATGCCGTATACAGAGAATATAAAAAGGAAAAAGACAATGAAAATGATGCTGTCAGAAGGCTGGAAGAGGCGCAGATGAAGATAGACAGCGGGTATATGAGCACGCCTTCAGGAAAAAGAGCGATAAGTTCCGATGAGGCTTTTTCTGACGGCAATGCTGTCTCGGACCGTTCTGACGGAGCGGCCGGGAAGACCGCGGATGTTTCCAGGCGGAAGGTATCACCTGCAGCAGATGATGCAAAATACCGTACACCTGTATCGAGCCATGAAAGACTTCCGGAAAACCAGAAAAAAATACTGGATATGGTTAAGAATGACGGCCTTTTTGAGACAAAAAATTCCCGACCGGGATTCGGACTGGATGAAGATGAGCCGTTCAAAGCGAAAAAGACAGGGGCTGCAGCAGCAGGACTGGCCGCCGCTGCGGCAGGAGCCGCAGCTGCCGGTGCGGTGAAAGATAAAAAGGATATCGATGATGAAATAACAGAGATGCCCAAGCGCGGCGGCAGATACAAGCTGCCTCCGCTCGACCTTCTCAATGCGCCCTCCGGCACTGCCGGTAAAAAGGGACTCGGCAGTGATCTCAATGAGAAGGCACAGCTGCTGGAACAGACATTGAAGAGCTTCGGCGTCGATGCCAGAGTCATGGATGTGATCGAGGGCCCTGCTGTAACAAGATATGAGATCCAGCCCGCCATCGGCGTGAAAGTGAACAGCATAGTAAGACTGTCGGACGATATTGCTCTCAATATGAAAGCCAAGAGCATCAGAATAGAAGCACCCATACCGGGAAAGGCTGCTGTCGGCATAGAGATCGAAAATGAACATCGCGAGATGGTAACTCTGAGAGAGATAATCGGTTCCTCTGAATTCAGGAACCATAAATCGAAACTGGCCTTTACTGTTGGCAGGGATATCGGAGGCAGGCCGATCATCGCCGATCTCCGCAAGATGCCCCATCTGCTTATAGCCGGTGCGACAGGTTCGGGAAAAAGCGTATGCATAAACACTATTATAGCCAGCATTCTGTATAAGGCGCGGCCGGAAGAGGTCAAGCTGGTGCTCATCGATCCTAAAATGGTAGAAATGGGCAGCTATAACGGCATTCCGCATCTGCTGATCCCCGTGGTCACGGATTCCTCAAAGGCTGCGGCTTCGCTCAACTGGGCGGTGGCAGAGATGACAGACAGGTATAAGAAATTTGCCGCCGAAGGCGTCAGAGACATAGGTTCATACAATTCATCAAAGAAGGCGGCACGGCAGAAAGACGAGATGCTTCCCCAGATAGTAGTGATAATCGACGAACTGTCAGACCTGATGATGGTAGCCAGCTCACAGGTCGAAGACGCCATCTGCAGACTGGCACAGCTGGCGAGAGCAGCGGGGATACATCTTATAGTTGCTACGCAGAGACCGTCTGTTGATGTAATAACCGGACTGATCAAGGCCAATATACCCAGCAGGATTGCGTTTATGGTATCCAGCCAGATTGATTCACGTACTATAATCGATATGACGGGAGCAGAGAAACTCGTAGGAAACGGCGATATGCTGTTCAAACCACAGGATCTCAATAAGCCGAAGAGGATCCAGGGGCCTTTCGTATCAGAGCAGGAAATGCATCGGATAATGGAATACATAAAGGCCCAGGTAGAAGATCCGGATTACAATGAAGAAGTCATGGAGCAGATAGAAAAGGGCAATTCCTACAGCGGAGAGGATGAGACAGACGAACTGTTCTCCGACGCCGTAGAAACAGTAGTAATGGCCGGACAGGCTTCGGTTTCGATGCTGCAGCGGCGGTTCAGGATCGGTTATAACAGGGCTGCCCGCATAATAGACAATATGGAGACCCGCGGCATCATTGGCCCGCAGGACGGCTCGCGGCCTCGTCAGGTCCTGATGACAGAAGCTGAACTTGAAAAGGCAAAAGAAGAAGGATTTTAAATTTGAAAATTTATATAAAGACACTGGGATGCCCCAAAAATTTCAATGACAGTCAGGCAGCAGCTGGCATACTGGAAGCGGCCGGTCATTTCATCGCTGAAGATCCTGAGGATGCCGATGCAGTGATGGTCAATACCTGCGGCTTCATAAACGATGCCAAAAAAGAATCGATAGAGGCAGTCTTTGATATGGCCAGGATCACTTCTGGATGTTCTTCATCGGATAACAGCGGCGGCGAGGGATGCGGCAGAAAGCTGCTCATCGTCTCGGGATGTCTGTCGCAGCGTTACGGAAAGGAACTGTTTGCTGAAATGCCGGAAGCCGATGTGTTTCTTGGTGTAAATGATTACAGCAGACTGCCGCAGATACTGGCTGAATATGAAAACAGTGCGGGCTCCTCAGACGGGAGAAAGATAACGCGAAAGAAATTCCTTTCGGAATATTCACTGGGATGCGATCCGGACGGATACAGAAAACTTGGAAACGACGTATACTCTTCTACGATAAAAATAGCCGAGGGATGCAACAACAGATGCGCCTACTGCGTGATTCCGCAGATAAGGGGGCCTTATCGGAGCAGACCGGAGGATGATATAATCAGAGAAGCGCGTGAGCTGGCTGCGGCAGGCTGCCGTGAACTGATCATTATTGCCCAGGATACGACTGCCTACGGTATGGATACAGGCTCAGGAGCAGAGAAGCACGAGGCGCATAAGGCGGATGATCCTGCCGGCACAGCGGAAAACAGTCCATACAGACTGGCCGGTCTTTTGAGAAAACTATGCAGGATCGGCGGCATAGAATGGATAAGGATAATGTATGCCTACGAGGACAGGATAAATGATGAATTGATCGAAGTCATGGCTTCGGAGCCTAAGATATGCAATTATCTGGACATTCCTCTTCAGCATTGCAGCGACAGGATCTTAAGGGCGATGGACAGGAGATCCACAAAGGCATCGATCGAAAAAACACTGACAAAGCTGCGCACGGCTATGCCGGATATCCATATCAGGACCACATTGATCACAGGTTTTCCAGGAGAGACAGAAGAAGATTTCGAAGAACTTCTTGATTTTGTCGCAGAACAGCATTTTGACAGGCTCGGAGTATTTGCTTATTCGGCGGAGGAGAACACTCCGGCTGCAGAAATGGCCGCTCAGGTCGCAGAGGAAGTAAAAGAACAGAGAAAAGATGCCGTGATGCGCAGACAGATGGAAATAAGCCTCGCAGCCAACCGCAGAGCGATAGGCCAGGTCTGTGAAGTAATGGTAGACGGGCGTGATGACGATGACAGTGATGATGCAGACAGTGTCCCGGAGCACGGCAACGGTGAAATCTGGCTGTACAGAGGCCGCACCAGGTATGATGCACCTGAGATCGATGATGAAGTGATCATACAGACTGACCGCAGACACAATAGGGGAGATATCATAAAAGTCAGGATAACCGATGCGTTTGATTATGATCTGACAGGAAGGGAGGTACAGCAGTGAAACTTATCGTCGCAGGCGGGGCCGGATATATAGGCTCCCATTTCGTAAGGACAGCATTAAGAGCCGGACACGAGATCATCATTATCGATGATCTTTCTACCGGCCACAAAGAAGCTGTGGATGACAATGCAGTATTTTATGAAACGGATATACGCGATAAAGACAAACTCGACGGGATATTTGCAAAAGAAAAAAATATCGATGCCGTAGTGCACTTTGCCGCCCGGTCAATCGTTTCGGAAAGCATGAAAAAGCCTCTGGAATATTATGACAACAATGTTACGGGAGCGATATCGCTGCTGGAGTCCATGGTCGGTTCCGGTATCGGCAGAATAGTTTTCTCATCTACCGCAGCAGTATACGGAGAGCCTGCAGGCATTCCCGTCACTGAGGACAGTTCGACGCAGCCGACCAATGTCTACGGCGAAACCAAGCTTACTATGGAGAAAATAATGCGGCGGCTGGCAGACAACGGAGATATCAGATATGCGGCCCTGCGGTATTTCAATGCCTGCGGCGCAGATGCTTCAGGAGAGATCGGTGAAGACCATGATCCCGAAACGCATCTCATCCCTATCCTGCTTGACGCAGCTGCCGGCAGACGGGACGGCATACAGGTCTTCGGAACAGATTATCCGACCGAAGACGGGACATGCATACGGGACTATATACATGTATGCGATCTGGCTGAGGCACATCTCAAAGCTCTTGAATATCTTGATAACGGGGGAGAGAGCACAGCATGCAATCTCGGCAACGGCAGAGGCTTTTCGGTCATGGAAGTGATCAGGAGCGTGGAGCGTGTGACAGGACAGCAGCTGAAGGTCGGGACAGCAGACAGAAGGCCGGGAGATCCGGCCCGGCTGGTGGCAAGTGCCGAGAAGGCAGGGAAACTGCTGAAATGGGCGCCGGAGTATACCGGCATAGATGAAATGGTCGCTTCCGCCTGGAAGTGGCATCAGAACAGATTTTAAGGAGAGCAGTCTTATGAATCTACCAAACAAACTTACGATGCTGCGTGTGGCAGCAATACCGGTATTCATCGTTGTGTATCTGATGGGATATAATATCGCAGCCACTGTTATTTTCATCGCGGCTGCAGCCACAGATGCCCTGGATGGACATATAGCGCGCAGCAGAGATCTGGTGACCAATTTCGGAAAACTGATGGATCCGCTCGCGGATAAACTGCTGACTATGAGCGCCTTCCTGTGTTTAGTGGAATTTTCGATCGTTCCGGCATGGATGGTAATAGTGATACTGGGCAGAGAATTTGCAGTTACCGGCCTGAGACAGATCGCTGCTGCCGAAGGGACAGTGATGGCTGCGGGCGTTACAGGAAAAATAAAAACAGTTCTGCAGATGGTTTCGATACCCATGCTGATGCTCAACAACTGGCCCGGATGCTATATCGGATTTCCGCTCGACCAGGTGTGCCTGTGGGCATGCGTTATCATGACAATAGTGTCCGGTACCGAATATTTTGTGAAAAACTGGAAAGTAGTCACAGGGCAGGGAATGTAGTGACAGAGAAAGGACAGGACAGATGAGGACAGCAGTTATCGCAGTAGGAACAGAAATACTGATGGGACAGATAGTCAATACAAATGCAGTATATATCAGCCAGGAGCTCAATGCTCTGGGACATGATGTCATGTACCATTATACAGTCGGTGATAATCCGCAGCGGCTTTCCGAGATCATAGAATTCGCCTTCAAGGACTGCGATCTGATAATAACGACCGGAGGGCTCGGACCTACGCAGGATGATCTCACGAAGGAAACGGCATGCGAAGTACTTCATGATAAACTGGTCCTGCATGAACCAAGTCTTGAGCATGTGAAAAAAGTATTCGGTGATATGCACCGTGAAATGACGGATAATAATATCAAACAGGCCTATCTGCCTTCCCGTGCTGTGATACTGGATAATCCCGGCGGTACTGCTCCGGGATTCGCTCTTGAATACGAAGGAAAGCATATAATCTGCCTTCCCGGACCGCCCAGAGAAATGAAATCGATGTTCACAGAAAAAGCGCTTCCGTATTTAAAATCAAGATCAGAAAGCGCCATATTCTACAGACTGATACGCACATACGGAATAGGAGAGTCGGATCTGGAGACAGAACTGCTCGATCTCATCGACGTCCAGACTGATCCTACCATAGCCACATATGCCAAAGAGGGCGAGAGCTATGTGCGCGTGGCCAGCAAGAGGAATTCTGAGGAAGAAGCAAAGCAGGCTGTCGAGGAAATGATCGGCAGGATCCGTGAACGCATCGGAAAATACATATACAGCACGAACGGTGAAGACCTGCCGGTCGTTGCCGGTAATAAACTCATAGAAAACAATATCACACTTTCCTGCGCCGAGTCATGTACCGGAGGGCTGTTTGCCGACACGCTGATAGATATTCCGGGTATATCGGCTGTATTTGACAGAGGACTGGTCACATACAGCAACAGAGCTAAAATGGATGAACTGGGTATCAGCGCCGCTACTCTTGGAAAGTACGGGGCTGTCAGCAGGGAAACCGCCATTGAGATGGCAGAGGGACTGCAGAAGAAAACAGGCAGTGATATCTGCATATCAGTTACCGGAATTGCCGGTCCTGACGGAGGCACTGAGGAAAAACCGGTAGGCCTCGTCTATATCTGCGCAGTCAGAAAAAAGAAGGCGGGAGATGCCTGCTGCGAAAAAGACGCAGGATATCAGGCCAGAGCCGACGTCATGGATCTCAATTCATCGTCATTCAGCAACGAGATCACAGAATCAGGAGATCAGCGTATAGTCAAGCGGATGCAGATGCGCAACATAGGACGCAAATGGAACCGCAGCAGGGCTATGCTGGCAATGATGGATGTCGTGAATAAGATGATTCAGTAAGGTATCCGCACAGTTTGTTCAATCCCACAGCCAGCGGTACTGAGCAGGCGATGATTATCGCATAAACAAGGGGATCATAAGTGTTGAAGTTTGTCTGTTTCACAAGATTTCTGAGCGAGACATGCACTATATATAATTCAAGGGAATATTTGCCGGCAGCGCCCAGGAAATAGTTGAATCTGTCGGCATGGCGCATCAGATGCAGCAGGATGACGAGCAGCAGCAGCAGACCGAATGAATATATTCCCGCGATGAATCTGGATGCGAGTGCGGAAAGATCGTTATCGAGGAAAAACAGTCTTGAAATCATAGACAGTGAGATGATCAGCATGACACCAGTACGCGGCATTACCGCATGATCTTTGATGAGCCTGCCCATGTAGCATCCCAGTATGAATATGGGAATCCTTATGGTGGCAATGGAGGTATGCAGATACTGGTCATGATCTATAATGGAGTACACTATCGGCACTGCTATGGTAATTATCATCAGTACAGCGAAATACAGATCGCGGTGTTCTTCGTCTGACAGCATCATGAATATGGGAGGAAAGATCAGATACAAAATCAGTATCAGACAGATAAACCAGATCATATGAGTGCCGTCGGTGAATAAGGTGATGAACATCGTATCTTTTATCACATCGATCAAGCTTCCATCCTGAAAATACAGATCGCGGGCGGACCAGAATACCAGCGACACGATAAGATAAGGGATCAGCACACGCTGCATCCTTTTTTTATAAAAGTGTTTTATATCTCCGTTTTCGCTCATGGAATACCAGAGCCCCATGCCGGACAGGAAGAGGAAAAGTTCTACGCCGATGCTGCGAATAAGGTAATAATAAAGCAGAACCGAGTATTTCAGTCCGTGCATGACGCTGATATCGATTCTCGCAGTGTATACGCCATGCCAGACATCATAACTATAATGGAAAAGAATGATGCTGATTATGGCGAGACCGAACAATTCATTTCTGTAAACGCTGATAAGATTAAGATCTAGTCCTTTTGTATTGCTGTTGCCTTTCATAATGATACCTGGATTCAAGATGCGGATAAATGCCCTGTATTCTGATCATGAATTATATTCTATCACTTATTATTGTATAAATGTGTGAAACGTGTGAAAAACAGCAGGAAAGTCTGATATACTTACAATAAAGTATTATTATTAAATATTCTGGAGAACAGTCAGTGAAAAAAAATCCGCAAATAAATAAAATCATCATTAACGCAGTGTGTCTTGCCGGCCCGCCGGTACTGTGCTTTTTTGCTCTGGAATTCCTTGCTGATGCAGATATCACTGGTATCTCGTTTTTGAAAATCATACTTAATTTAATAATCCTTGCCCTGTTCGAGTTCTTGTATTTCGGCATCAGCGGCAGTACGCGCAAGTCCGTGATGATCGAGATATGCTGTGCCGCCGTATACGGTATGCTGAATTATTATCTTATTCAATTCAGAGGAATACCCATACTGGCTCCGGACATAACTGTGATAGGGACTGCAGCGAATGTAGCCGGTCATTACAGCTTTATGCCCGACATGCGTGCGGCAGTGTTCATCATCATAATGGCGGCGCTGCTCGTGATCGTCAAAAAGACGATGCCGGACTGGAATCTTTGCAGAAGACCGAAATATCACGATAGGATAAAGACCAGTTACTCAAAGACAAAGCGTATGGTCATGATGGCAGCAAGTATAGCGGCGATCGGCGGTTTTCTCGTATTGTCGGCAGCAACAGGAATGCTGTCGGCAGCGGACGTGACGACAGATGTGTTCAGGCCGGTAAAAAACGCGAACTGCAACGGCACTATGCTAAATCTGCTGTCGTCATTCACTACTATGTTTCCGCAAAAAACTTCCGACTACAGCACAGAGGCTGTAAAAGCGATCATACGCAAACCTGTCAGAGAAAAAAGTTCCTCACAGACACGGCAGGGGAAAAAGCCGAACATGATCGTGATCATGGATGAGTCCTTCTGCGATCTTTCAAGTCTGGGAGATCTGAACAGCGCTCTCAAAAACGATAAAACGACAGCAGACAGGGTGGGCGATGATATCCTTCCGTACTACCATTCCCTGAAAAAAAACACCATAAAGGGAGACTTGTTTGTTTCAACATTCGCCGGCGGGACAGCACAGACGGAATTTGAATTCCTTACGGGCTGCTCAATGATGGCTATGCCGGTCTGGACTACGCCGTATCAGTTATATCTGAAGGATGAGACCCCGTCATTTACGCGCGTGCTGAAGGCTCAGGACTATACCGGCAATAAGGCTTTTCATCCTTTCAAAGGCAGCGGATACAACAGGGATGAGGCCTATAAATCTCTGGGGTTCAGTGACTTCCTGACGCAGGATGATATCGATATCAGGGAGCAAGACAAGGCGGGAAATTACGAATCAGATTCGGCAGATTTCAAAGAAGTGATAAAGGAATACAAAAAATCCAGAAGCGGATCTGACAGCAATAAACCGTTTTATATATTCAATGTCACGATGCAGAACCATTCTCCTTACGGAAACGAGCCGGTCAGCACATATCTGGATCTGCTGAAAAAAAGCGATGATGCACTGAAGGAACTGACAGGATATTTCAGCAGAGTGGACGAACCTACGGAAATAGTTTTTTTTGGAGATCATGCTCCGGAGCTGCCGGATGAGTTTTATGAAAAACTGACAGGAGGCAATGAAAACGATCTCAGCGCAGTCAGGCTGATGCAGAAATACAAGGCATCATATATGATATGGACGAATTATGATATCAGCAGATATGCGGATGACAGCGCTTCGGCAGATCCTGCGGCCAACGGTATAAAAGCCGGCAGCACATCTGCAAATTATCTGGCCGGCAAAGCGATGAAAACAGCCGGCCTTAAGCTTACGGGCTTCGAAACATATCTGACGGGACTGGAAAAGCATTATCCGATCGTGACGGCTTTCGGATATTACGACCGGAACGGAAGCTTTCATGCAAGGGAAAATGACTGCAGGGCAAAAGGAAAAGGCTGGCCCGGGGCATTGCCCGAAAAGCTGAAACAGTACTGGTCGCTGGAGTATAATGATATTTTCGATAAGAAAAACCGTCAGGAGAACTTTTTCCTTAAATAACGCGGTATTTATATATGAAATAAGAGAATAAAATATATTTTGTATTATCAAATCCGAATGATATAATCATGAGCAAGGGGAAACATACATAATTTCTGCTCGGGAAAGCAGAACATCAAAGGAAAGATGGAACAATTCGAAAAAATTGTTCAATATGTAAAAACATACGGATGGAGATGAGATAATAATGGAATTCAATAAATCAGTATTATCGATGATAATAGATACATTCCCGGGAGATCTCGCTGTATACAGACTTGAAAACGGCAGGCTTATCGATTTGTATACGACCAGAAGTCTGGCGGCTTTCTGTGGTATGACCTGGGAAGAATTCAGCGAACTGACAGCCAGCGATGCTGCCGATGCTGTTCTGGACAGCGACAGGCATTATGTCGCCGACGTACTGAAAGATGTGCTGGAAAAAAATCAAAAAGAAATAGAACTCACATACAGACTGAAGCATAAGATTAAAATATCCAATTGGATACACGCAAAGGCGCGCGTTATCGGAACGATGAGCGGCTGTCCTGTACTGATGGTGAATTTTCTCTACACTTCGAGTGAGACCCTGGAACGTGATCTTCTCCTGGACAATGCCATATCTAATATATATGTAATTGATAAAAAGAGTCAGGAGCTTCTGTATGTGAACGAACCGGCTATCGAGATGTGGGGAGAAGGGAATAGTTATATAGGCGATACATGCTACCATTTCATCAATGGATATGATGCGAAATGCCAGTCATGCCCGCTTGATAAAATGGAGAACGGACGCGTATGCATTGATGAGTGCTATCTGGAAAAATATGATATATGGCTGCGTATAGACTGCCGCGACATGGACTGGTTCGGCAGAGAGGCAGCAGCGGTGTTCAGCATCGACATATCCGACCAGAAGAAAAAAAACATCGATATAGAAAACAGCCGCATGATGTATGAGGCTGCTACGGAACTTGCCGATCTTTCGGTCTGGAATTATGACATAAAAAATCACCGGATAGTATTGTCAGATAACAGAGAGACAGCATCGGACCGCAGCAAATACAGGATACCAAAAATAATAGAAGACGTACCGGAATCCACGAGAAAATGGATAAGAGATGAAGATTATCATAAATGCGTGGAGATGTATGATAAGCTGGAAAACGGTGAGCCGACGGTATGGTGCGAATACTGGTACAAGACTCAGGAAGGGCAGGAACCTCGCTGCGAACATGTAATTTACAAAACTGTTTTTGATAAAGAAGGAAAGCCTGTATCTGCTCTGGGAGTCGGGCAGGATATCACTGCGCAAAAACTGAAAAAAGAAAAATACGACAATACATATGCGCAGCTCGCAAATATGGATCCTCATTCTCTCGGTACTATAAGAGTTAATCTGACTAAAAATCTATGCATGGACGGTGAAAGCCGTCTCAATGCATTGAAAGGATTCAGAAACACTGACTCGGCAGAAGCTTTTTTTGAACAGACGCTTTCTCTTATCTCAGACGAAAGTATCAGGGATGAATGTCGGAAAGAAATCGACCGCAGCCGGCTGATCAAAGCTTTTATGAACGGTGAAGCGGAGACAATAAAAGAATTTCCCGTTTCGCCGAAGAAAAACATATTCAAGTGGGTCAGAGCATCTTTACATATGATGCAGAATCCATATACCAGCGATATCGAGGCAATAGCATATATGCAGGATATCACAGACGAAAAGAAAAACAGGGAACTGATACGCCACGTTACAGAAAACAAATCAGAGTATATCGGTCTGTTGAATATAAATGATAACTCGATCGATTTCCGCATCGTCAGGCCGGGCCTTAAGTTCGTGGAAGCTGATGATTTGGCGGATTATGACAAATACCGCGAATCGATATGCGACAGTTTCATACTGCCGGGAGAAAGATCTGATTATATGTGGAACAGCAGGCTGGATGCGGTGATGTCGTATCTTAAGACTCATGACGAATACACTTTTATTTATCAGCGTATTGAGGATGAAGTACCTACCAGACAGGAAGTGCAGTACAGCTGGTTCAATAAGGAACAGGGAGAGATCCTTATGATCAGAAAGGATATAACTGCTTCATATAAACAGGAACAGGAGAGGCTTAAACGTATGGAGGCCGCGCTTCGTGCTGAAGAAGCTGCCAACAGATCAAAGACCGAATTCGTATCGCGGATCAGCCATGATATCAGGACGCCCATCAGCATCATCAGCAGTATGACGGATTTTGCCTTTAGTGATATCGATGACAGGGAAAAGCTCAGAAACGATCTTGAAAAGATCAGATCATCAAATACCTTTCTGCTCAGCCTGATCAATGATGTTCTCGACATATCAAAGATAGACAGCGGCAGCATAGATCTTCTTCCGGAGCCATATGACTACACGGAATTTATTTCCAATATAAGGAACATGTTCGGCCCCCTCTGCAGTCAGAAGGGCCTGGAGCTGATTATTGAGGATCCGCAGACAAAAGCAATGATATATGCAGATAAAATAAGATTTAATCAGATATTGCTCAATCTTATGTCCAACGCAGTCAAATTCACGCCGTCAGGGGGTACTGTGCGTTTATCATGCCGAAGCAAAAATAACGGCGACGGTACGGTAAGCTGCGGGTATACCGTAGTTGACTCCGGCATCGGCATGAGCAGAGAATTCCAGGAAACTATGTTTGAGCCCTTTTCCCAGGAACGCTCAAGCGCAAACAGTGCGGCGGCAGAGACAGGTACCGGCCTGGGGCTTTCCATAGTAAAAAGACTGGTGGATCTCATGGGTGGTAGCATAAATGTCGAAAGCGAGCGCGGTAAAGGGACAGCGATATCTGTAGACTTTATTGTTTCCGCAGTTGATGACGAGCATGTTTCACTGAAAAACGGCATGGGCCGCAGTCAGGCAGGCGCAGAGAGGAAAAAGAAGCTCACAGGCAGGGTGCTTCTTGCTGAAGACAACCCTATGAACACTGAAATAGCGGTAAGGATCCTGGAAAGTTTCGGATTGAAAATAGACGCGGTATCAAACGGCAGGGAAGCTGCAGAACTCTTTATGAGATCCGCGCCGCATACATATAAAGCTGTACTGATGGATATACAGATGCCTGTCATGAACGGGTATGAGGCAACCGAGAGGATACGGCTCTCAGATCATCCTGATGCAAAGGAGATACCGATAATAGCGATGACGGCAGATGCTTTTGTAGAAGCTGTTGAAAAGAGCATCGCGGCCGGCATGAATGAACATATAACCAAGCCCATAGATCCCGGTCTTCTGTACAGCCGTCTGTCGGAGATAATCAAATGAATCGTATGATCATATGTATATGAAAGGAGAAAATGATGAGTAAATATGCGGTGATCGTTGTTGACATGCTGAATGACTTCGTGACAGGCGCGCTGGGATGTGAAAGAGCAAGAGCGATCGTACCGGCTCTCGGAGAGCTGCTGAAAGCAGCAAGGGAAAAAGGCGTGCCGGTAATATATGCGAATGATTCTCATCTCAAAGGCATCGATCATGAGCTGAAACTATGGGGCGATCATGCTATAAGGGGAACTGAGGGTGCAGAAGTGATCCCGCAGCTGCAGCCGGAGGAGAATGACTATGTCGTTCCCAAAAGACGCTACAGCGGTTTTTATCAGACTGATATGTCGCTTCTTCTCAGCGAACTGGGCGTTGATACTGTAGTGATCACAGGTATGCATGCGCATATGTGCTGCCGTCACACAGCGGCAGATGCATATTATCTCGGCTACGATATAGTTGCTGCCAGGGAAACGACCGATTCCTTTACAGAAGAAGATTATCAGGGAGGTCTGAAATACCTGAAAGAGGTTTACGGCGCACGGATATGTTCTCTCGAGGAACTGATCTCGGATTTCTGATATATCAAAATCATCTGTATATTATTCTATAGGTGTTGCTAACGGCTGGAACACGCAGTATAATATAAATATCTAAAAAATCTGATAATTCTGTAATCCGCTGTTTCATCATGCGGAGAGAGGAGCAGGATATGAGAAGCAGGATATTATGTATTATTGTTGCTGCTGCTGTCACTGTTGCCATGCTGCCGGCTATGGTCTTTGCCGACAGCAGTTCTGATGTGCAGAAAAACAGTCAGCTGAAAGTAATCAGCAGCATTTCTAAGCAGGCAGGTACAGTAAAAAGTAACGGAGGAAAATATGAAACAAAGAATTTTTCTGGTATATCAAGTTTTGACGTGGAATATCTGCATCCAGGTAAAGCCAATATATCTCTGACATTAGAGGAAAAGCTGACCAGCGACAAAGAGATATGCATTAGTGTGAACAGCTATGATAAATGTTATATTTTGTCTACCGCTGATTATTTAGGCCAGGATCAAATCAGTGGAGCCATTGATATCCCATGTGTCAGCGGCTCTGTTACGATAAAGGCGCAAATTTTCAGAGATGAAGCGGAGGGAGACAGTATTACAAAGACGGTTCAGGCCGAGGCATTGTCAATGCCTGCAAAGGGATATTCTACTAGGATAAATGCAAATAAGGTGACTCTGTTATGGGGGTATGTATCTTATGCTGACGGATATAAGATATATAAAAACGGCAGGCTGATAAAGACGATCAAAGACAACAGTAAAACTTATACCAGCTACAGTAAGAAGGGTGCCGGTAAAGCCGGATACAGAGTAAAAGCGTATGTGTACAAAAAGAAATACGCCCAAACCTATTACAGTGCATATTCGGCAAAAATATCGCCAAAGCCGAACAAGGTATCAAAATATGTATATCTTGATGTAAAAAGCAGAACCTATCCGTCCTGCGATTTCGTTGTCAAATCGATTTCCTTGAGCGGCAAAACATATACAGTCACAGGGTATGCATTGAACTGCAGGATATTCGAAGCAAAGAAATATTCCAGACTCAGCATAAAGATATATTGCGGTAGCCAACTGGTTGCCAAAAAGAAATTCAAAAATATAAGACTGAATATCAAAGAATACGGCAAAAAGAAGCTGGTACTGAAGATAAAGGGCAAGGCCGGAGCAGATCTGTATGTTAACGGCGCTTCCTGGAGCATCAGCGCGCTGCCGAAATGGTAGCCATCGGCAGCGAGTTCGTCGGATATCTGCAGATAAATGCAGCTTATATGGTGAGATCTGTCACATGGCCGTTACGCAGCTGCGCAGCGGCCATGTTTTGACACCATGAGCCTCGTGCAGCTGCGGCGACAGCCATGATGCGGTCGCTATGGCAGTCGTGATATGATATAATATTTTATGGCGGATGAATATCTTATCATAGTGTCGTTTTAACTTCGATTTGGAGAGAGCAGATGAATACCAGAAAAAAGCATGCAGCACTGACAGCAGTCATAGCGGCGGCAGCGGTGTGTGTGTTGCTCACGGCAGCGGCAGCATTTTATGTGAAAGCGGCGTTGGATGGCAGTCATGGCCGGATACTGGAAAATGTATATATTTCAAGTATCGATGTGGGCGGTATGACAAAAGACGAGGCTGTCGAGGCAGCAGAGACTTTTGCCGGACATGTCGATAAAAAGGGCGTCATCACGATGAGCACCGGCGATAAGGCAAAAGAAATAAGAGCGGCAAGATTTGATATCGATTATAAAAGCCTGCGCTCTGCCGATATGGCTTATGATGTGGGAAGGAAAGGCAATGTTTTTTCCAGATTTTTTGATATACGCAGGCTTAAAACGGATAAAAAAACGGTCGTGCTGGAGACGGCAGCAGATCCTGCAAGGGTAAACAGCATATTGAAAAGAAGCAGCAGATATTTTACCGTCAGAGAAAAGGATGCGGATCTGAAAAACAGTAACGGCAGGGTGAGTATCATCAAAGAGAGATACGGGCAGATCCTTGACAGGAAAAAGTCGGCTGCTTCTCTTAAAAAGGATATCAGAGAAAAATGGGGCAGGGGCAGAGACATCACGGTCAAACTGGCGGTGATAAAGCAAAAGCCCAAACGCATGGCTGCAGATCTGCAGGGCATGACAGATGTTCTGGGCACATACGAAACGTTCTACGATAAGGATCAGTATAACAGATGCCTGAATATAGCGAGGGGGACTGCGCTGATCAGTGGTACCATAGTCAAACCAGGCAGTACATTTTCAGTATACAAAAAAGTAAAGCCTTTTACTGCAGACAACGGTTATTATCTCGCACCTACTATCAGCGGTGATAAGCATGAAGACGATTACGGCGGCGGCATATGCCAGGTCTCGACCACTCTGTACAATGCTGTCATTCGTTCAGAATTGAAAATCAAAGAGAGACATAATCATACTCAGGCGATATATTACGTGCCGCTTTCTGCAGATGCGGCGATTGCCGGTACTTCCTATGATCTGAAATTCATGAACGATATGAAGGACGCGATATATATACAGGGCCGCGCAAAAAAAAGCAGCGTAAGGTTCACTGTCTACGGAAAAGACGACAGGGACAGGAGCCGTTCAGTGAGATTTGAATCAGTAGTCCTGGCTGTGCATAAGCACGGCAAAAAAGTCGTGGAGAAAGATCCTGACCTGGAGAGAGGCAAGGAGAGAATCAAAGAACCGGGGGCAACAGGCTATGACGCGCAGCTGTGGAAGATCGTGCTGAAAAACGGAGAAGAAGTGAAACGGATGCTTTTCAACAGCAGCCATTATAAGACAGTTGCTGAAAAGGTCATAAAAGGGACGAAGAAAACAAAAGAAAAGAAAAAGGCCTCCGGCGATGACACGGGAAGCCTTTAAAGACATTTATTCAGTGCAAGGGATCTTTTCCTGTCATTCGAGTATATATCCTTCGGTCGAAAGCGTCACTACCTGCCAGGGTATCATCCTGCCGCTGCGCTGCAGGGCGTTTTTGACGGCGTTTTCGATACCGCCGCAGCAGGGCACTTCCATTCTTACTACGGTCACGCTTTTTATGTCATTATTTTTGATTATTTCTGTAAGCTTCTCTGTGTAATCTCCCTCATCAAGTTTAGGACAGCCTATCAGTGCAACATGACCTTTTATATATCTCTCATGGAAATCTGCACGTGCATAAGCGGTACAGTCTGCAGCGATCAGCAGTTTTGCTCCGTCAAAATAAGGAGCAGTCAGAGGTGCGAGCTTTATCTGCACCGGCCACTGTGACAGCTGTGATATCGGCGAGGTGCCGGCTGCCGGCGAAGCTTCATTCTCGACTGCCGCAGGAGCAGGAGTTCTCTGATCCCTGTTTATAGTTTTCGACCTGCTGCCGGGGCAGCCGCCGCCTTTGCGGATCTTGTTGATCATTACTGCTTTCTCGTCATATTCTGCCGCTTCGCGTTCGGTGAAGGTGATAGCTCCGGTCGGGCACGAGGGCAGACAGTCGCCCAGTCCGTCGCAGTAGTCATCGCGGACAAGCTCGGCTTTGCCGTCTATCATTTCGATAGCGCCTTCGTGACAGGCATCTGCGCACAGTCCGCATCCGCTGCATTTTTCTTTATCGATCTCTATTATTTTTCTTTTCATTTTTAATACCTCCATTGATTTTATGAGTATAATATAATACAATAAAATTAACAAGTATGTTGTAAAAACAACGGGAGAATATTTTATGAAAAACATTGATCTTTCACTGCTGAGGCGTTCTGATCTGTTCAGCGGTATAGAGGAAAAGGAAATATCAGGCATGCTTTCCTGTCTTTCTGCGCAATCGAAGAGATATGAAAAAAGCAGTTATGTCATGCGTTTTGGCGAAAAAGTCGATTCTGTAGGCATCGTGCTTTCGGGAAACGTGAACATCATTACTGAGGATTACTGGGGCAATCGCAACATCATTGCCGATATCGAGCCGGGCATGCTTTTTGCGGAAAGCTACGCCTGTGTGGCAGACATCCCCCTGAAGGTCAGCATACAGGCTGCAAAGGACTGCGAGATCCTCTGGATGGATGTCAAGAAGATACTGACATCATGTTCGTCGGCATGTGAATTCCATACACGTCTTATCAGGAATCTCGTTTCTGCCCTGGCGGCAAAAAATATCCTCATGAATGAAAAACTGAGATTCATTTCACAGCGCACGACGCGTGACAAGCTGCTGGCTTACCTGTCTGCGGAATCCATGCGTCAGAGATCATCGAGTTTTACCATACCTTTCGACAGGCAGCAGCTGGCAGATTATCTTTCTGTAGACCGCAGCGCCATGTCGAATGAACTTTCAAAAATGCGCAGAGAGGGGATACTGCAGTATAACAAAAATAATTTTTCCCTTGCAGACAAGGGCCTTATATGAAACACGAAAATAAACAAAATGGATTAAAAAAACGTGAAATAGATATGCTTCACGGCGCGATAGGGAAAAAGACTCTTGTCTTTGCGCTGCCGCTTGCTGTCACGGGGATACTTCAGCAGTTGTTCAATGCGGCGGATATCGCCGTTATCGGGCAGTTCTGCGGCAAGCGGGCTATGGCGGCAGTAGGCAGCAACAGTCCGGTAGTCGGACTGATGGTGACCTGCTTCATAGGCATATCCATCGGTGCCAATGTCGTCATCTCCCGTTATACAGGAATGAGAGAAAAAGAAAAGATAAGAAAAGGCGTGCACACATCTATAATGATGGCGCTGTTTTTCGGGATATGCGTCACCGTGATAGGAGAGATCGCCGCTGCGCCTCTGCTGAGACTGCTGTCAGTGCCGGAGGAGATAATGGGAATGGCGCTGCTGTATCTGAGAATATATCTACTGGGACTGCCGGTAATATTCCTGTACAATTTTGAATCAGCCATATTCAGAAGCCAGGGAGATACGAAGACTCCTCTCATCTGCCTGGCCATATCCGGTGTGATAAATGTGGCGCTGAATTTGTTCTTTGTCCTTGCAGTCGGCATGGATGTAGACGGCGTGGCTACGGCAACGGTCATAGCGAATGCAGTAAGCTCAGGCCTGCTTTTCTATTTTCTCACGCACAGTGATTCAATGATAAGAGTCAGGACACGCGAATTGAGAGCGGACAGAAAGATCATGCGGGAAATACTCAAAATAGGCCTGCCGGCCGGAATACAGAGCATGGTGTTCTCGCTCTCGAATTTATGTGTCCAGTCGGCCATCAACAGTCTGGGTTCCGATGTCATTGCAGCGAGTGCGGCGGCATTCAATATTGAAATATTTGCATATTATCTTCTCAATTCGTTCGGGCAGGCGTGTACGACCTTCGTCGGACAAAATTTCGGCGCCAAAAACATTTCACGGTGCAGGCAGGTTACCAGAATATGCATGATTCAGGATATTATATTCACAGCTGCTGTATCCGGCATCATGCTGCTGTTTGGAGGTGCGCTGCTGCATATATTCAACGGGGATCCGGTCGTGATCTCTGTGGGATATATCAGGCTGAAATATATCCTTTCCGCAGAAGTCATAAATGTGGTCATGGAGATAATATCAGGGAGCATGCGCGGATACGGGCAGTCGCTGATACCGGCAATGGTGACGCTGATCGGAGTATGCGGGACAAGAGTGCTGTGGGTATTGACCGTATTCCCCAGATATCCGTCGTTCGATATGCTCGTCCTTGTATATCCTGTCAGCTGGGCAATAACCGCAGCTGTCCTCTGCATCGCATATTATATTTATAAAAGAAATAAGCTGTCAGACGCATGAAGGGCATATAAATAAAGCGGATTTTTTCTACTGCAGATCAAGATTGTTTTATAACATTACAGTATTATGAAACAGCGGCGTTATATGGTATAATAATTTAATAATTCAAGATACTGAAGAATGTTTACTAGATTTTATATAATCAGGGAGACAGATACTATGGGAAGGGGACATATCACGAGAGCGATAGCTTTAGCAGCAGTCTTTTCTTTATGTGCAGTTTTCTTGCCATTTTTTGCTGTTCCAGGCGGATCTGTACATGCCGCAGAAAGGACACAGCCCCGGATAGTGCGTGCCGGCATGGCGGATTTCGACAGCAGCGGAGCCGCAGGGGGTGAAAACGAATCAGTCCTGTATCAGAAAGATTACCTGCAGGCTGTAGCAGAATATGCCAACTGGAAATATGAATATGTCAAGGCGCCATGGGGAAAACTAATGCAGATGGTAAAGACAGGGAAGATAGATCTGCTGATGGATGTGACTAAAACTGACGCGCGCGCCGATGATTATGACTTTTCTTCCGAATCAATGGGCACGGAGATGTGCTATCTGTTCGGCAGAAAGGGCACAAAGTTCAAATATAATGACTATAGAGCATTCGACGGTATGACTGTCGGATATGAAAAGGGCAGCACGATAATAGATGAATTGAAAGACTATGGAAAAGACAAGGGGTTTTCGGTAAAGGGCAGGCCTTATAAAAGCGCAGCCGACATGTTCAGGGCTCTTGATGCAGGCAGGGTCGATACAGTAGTGCAGACGAATTTTTATGAGACACCGAAGGGACATGTGATCCTTGCCAAATGCAATCCGGTACCGGTATATATAATCACGTCGAAGAAGGATCCCGCATTGCATACAGAGCTTACGGATGCCATGACGCAGATGTTCAGTTATAATCCGAGCTTCAATTCAGATATGTTTGAGCAGCATTTCGGCGCAGCAGTTTCAAAATCACCGGAGTATACCAAACAGGAAATGGCCTACCTGAAAAAGAAGCCGACAGTAAATGTTTACTATGAGACCAACTGGGCGCCGTTCGAATACAAGAGCGGCAATCGCGCTGAAGGCATAACTCCCGATATAATACGCGCCATAGGGAAAAGGACTGGAATAAAGTTTAAATTCATACTGACACCGTCAACTAAGGCTGTATATGAGAAAACGAACGGTGCAGTGAATGATACGATAATGGCTGTCAGCTACAATTACACATGGGCCAAAAATCACGATCTGCTGGTGACAGAGCCGTATGTTACGGGTTCTGTGATGCGTGTCACTAAAAACAGCGGATCTTCGCCCAGGACTGTGGCCGTAGTCAAAAAAGGTTATCTTGAAAGCATGATAGGTAAAAATTATCCGGAACTGAAAGAGGTGCCTTATCTGACATTCAAAGAATGTATGGATGCCGTTTCAAAAGGAGATGCAGACTGCACTTTTCTGAATTACTATCAGGCAAACTATTACCGCACAATGGGGAAATACGACAGTTTTTCGTATCAGCCGGTGTCTGATATATCACAGAATATTTCACTGGGGGTTTCTACGAGCTCTGATCCAATACTGCTGGGCGTACTGTCGAAATCTCTGCAGAGCCTTTCTGCGGATACTGTACAGAAGATCCTCAGTGAGAATTCCACAAAGAATCAGAATCTCTCACTGGGTCTTATGATGAGCCGTTATCCTGCACAGATGGCAGTAGGACTCGCTGCGCTGGGGATAGTGACAGGATTGATAATCTTCCTGATCTTATCTCTGCATACAAGAAAGAAACAGAATTCAGAACTGGCAGCAGCGAAGATGGAAGCGGAAAAAGCAAACAGCGCAAAATCAGAGTTTTTGTCAAACATGAGCCACGATCTGCGTACACCTCTGAACGGGATCATCGGTTTCACGGAGTATGCCATACGTGAAAATGATGCTGCTGAAAAGCAGGGATATCTGAATAAAATCAAATCATCAGGTGAACTGATGCGTGACATGGTCAATGATACACTGGAGCTTTCACGCATAGAAAGCGGCAAGGAAAGTCTGGATAATCAGACTGTCAGGCTTAAAGAACTGACAGAGAATGTCCTGACTGCGCTGAGACCGTATGCAGAATTGAAGCATATAGACATGAAGGACAATATTAGCGCTGTCAGAGATGTGTATGTGTATGCAGACAAGGTAAAAATCCAGAAAGTAGTGCTGAATATTGTTTCTAATGCAATAAAATATACTAATGACGGCGGAAAGATATCTGTGACAATGGCCTCCGAAGATCTGCCGGACGACCGTTATGGAGCAGAACTGGTCGTTGAGGATAACGGAATCGGGATGAGCGAGGAATTCTGCAGGACCATGTTCGAACCTTTCACACAGGAAGCACGCAATGAAAAGGGCAGCACTGCCGGTACCGGACTGGGACTGGCGATCGTGAAGAATTATGTCGAACTTATGGGAGGCACGATAAAGGTCAGCAGCAAATTGAACAAGGGAACGAAGATAACAGTTGCAATTGTTTTTGCAGAAGCAGCTGACATGGATCACAGTAAAGCGGATGCCAGGAGGCAGTATGGTATGCTGCAGGGCAAATGTGCTCTGCTGGTAGAGGATAATGATATAAATGCCGATGTTGCTGGTCTTATGCTGAAAGAAGCCGGAATAACGATGGAACGTGCTGCAGACGGAAGAGAAGGATTAAATATGTTTGCTGCTTCCGAAGTATATCACTATGATGTGATCCTTATGGACATACGCATGCCGGGGATGAACGGGTTCGAGACTTCATCAGCAATACGAAAACTTGACAGGGAAGATGCGGTGACTGTGCCTGTCATAGCTATGACGGCGGATGCATTTGAAGAGAGCATGAGCGAGGCCAGAGAGGCAGGCATGGATGGATATATCACAAAACCTGTTGACAAAGAGCAGATGTTCAGTGTGGTAGTCAGCTTAATAAACAAGAAGTCGGTTGTCGGATAAATCGGAGATAACAGAGGGAAAAATGAAGATCACAAGAGAAAAACTCAATATGCTGAAAGAAACATTGCCGGGAAATAACGCCGTGTATCTCGTGAACGGCAAGGAACTGCAGACATATTACTATTCGAAAGGCATACCGGCGCTGTCGGGCATGAATGATGAAGAATACAGAAAAATGGTAAAAGATGACGGTTTCAGAATAGTAGTGGAAAATGACCGCGAACTGCTTTTTGATGAATTATCGAAAATAATCAATGATGATGTCCAGTCTGTTGTGACATACAGGATACAGCATAAAGAAAAAGGGTTCGTGTGGATCTGCGCTCATGCAAAATGTATGGGCGAAATGGATGGAAGACTGGTACTGCTGGTCGAATTTTCGGATGCTGCTGTTCAGACAGACGGATATGCAAACCTTATCGATAACAGCGATGCCATAGTATACGTATGCGACAGAAAAACATGGGAAATGTATTATGCCAATGAAGCTGCCTTCAAACACTGGGGGCACAGAGATTTCAGCGGCAAGACATGTTATGAGTTCACCAGAGGCAGCAGCGAACCGTGTCCGTGGTGTTCGATACATTCGATGAAGGGCAATGATTTCTATGCAGAAGCAACGTATGACCCTGAACAGCGCCGTTATTACAATATCAAATGCAGCAATATCATCTGGTACGGCAGGGAGGCAGTAGCAACTTTTGCTACTGATCTTACAAATGAGAGAAACAACACTATACGCATCGAGAACGAGAAGAACGAGCTCGACAGGATCCTTGCCAATATACCATCGGGCATTATTGTGTACAGAATAAAAGACGGCACGATAACGTTTGTGACTGCGAACAGCAAGGCTTATGAAGAACTTGAAATAGACGGGGGCATATCGGCAATGGATGATCAGTCTATCCTTGCCGGAAGGGTCCATCCTGATGACATAGATGAAGTCTTCGGTTTTCTGAACGAAATCAGCGAACCTAATGTACAGCGCAATTTTATTTACCGATACCGTACAGTGGCAGGTTCATATAAATGGCTCAGCAACAGAATCAATACTATAGGTCAGAAGGACGGCTCAATAATGGCTTTTGCTGTGATATCAGATGTAACAGCAGAAAAAGAGTCAGAGGCTTCGCTGATGCAGAGCCGCAGGATGTATGAAGTGGCTACAGAACTGGCAAAACTGCGCGTATGGACATACGATATCAAAAATCACCGTATCGTTTTTTCTGAAACCAGTACTACAGAATCTGATCTGCATATATTCTCCATGCCGAAAGTAATAGAAAACATGCCTGAAGCGATAAGTGAATGGGTGTCGGAAAAGGATACTGAAAAAGTTCTGGAAATGTATGAGGCTTTAGAAGATGGAGTGCCGGCGCTCTCGTTTGAATACTGGCATCAGGAACAGCCGGGAATCCAGACGCGCTGCGAGCGTGTCATTTATATGACGGAGTTTGATGATTCCGGTGAACCTGTATCGGCATACGGCATCGGCGCAGATATTACAGAGCAGAAACTCGAAGAACAGCGTTACAGAAGCCACTATGATCAGATCGCAAAAGTAAATCCTTATTCACTCGGGACATTCCGTCTTAACCTTACAAAAAATACATGCGGCGACGGTCACAGTTCATATGAATCAGTACTGAAGCAGCAGAAAGAAGGAACAGTTGACGCCTACCTGAAGGCGAACGCAGATATCATATCAAGCGCGTCGGCAAAAGAAAAATTCCTGAAGATATTCACAAGAGAAAAAATGCTGGAAAGGTATAAAAATGGAGAGGTGCAGCTTTCTGAAGAATATCCGATATATGCTTCTGACGGCAGGATACTCTGGATAGACGGCTTCGTAGATATGTTCCAGAACCCGGACACTCATGATGTGGAAGCAATAACCTATGCTTTGGATATCACTGATAAAAAAACTGAAGAGAGTATAGTCAATTGTCTGGTAGAAGAAAAGAACGATCACATAGGACTGGTAGATATTGATGCCCGGACTTATGAATTAAGGCGACACAAATGGGCTTTCAATGATCTCGAACCCAATGCGGCGGTAGACTACAGCAAAATATGCAGGATCATCGCCGATAACAATGTTATCCGGGAAGACAGAGAACTGTTCATCAGGCGCACAGACCTCGATGATCTTAATAGAGAAATGGAAAAAAACGGCGAATATTCATTTGTATTCAGATGCCGCGGCGGAGACGGCAGTATAATGCGAAAGCAGGTGCAGTACAACTGGCTGAATGATGACAGGAAAAAATTGATAGTGGTGCAGACAGATATAACAGAAATATATGAACAGGAACAGGAGCAGATGAAGCGGCTCCAGGATGCTCTGTATGAGGCAGAGGAAGCAAACCGCGCCAAATCAGATTTCCTTTCGCGCATGAGTCATGATATCCGTACTCCGCTGAACGGGATAATAGGCATGACATATATCGCGGAAAAAGAAAACAAGGCGTCATCGGTAGGCGGATATCTTGAAAAGATCGAAAAATCATCGACATTTCTGCTCGGTCTGATAAATGACATCCTTGATGTTGCCAAGATGGAAAACCGTGCTGTCAGACTGAATCCGGAGCCGTACCCCGCTGATGAATACAATAATTATCTTGATGCAGTTATCCGGCCTCTGTGCAGAGAAAAAAATCAGAAATTTGTTCTGAAGGAAAACATCACAAGCGATACAGTGCCCCTGATAGATAAGCTACATTTCAATCAGATCATTTTCAATGTATTATCTAATGCGGTAAAATATACGCCGGAAGGCGGGACTGTCACATATAGCATATACGGAAAGCAGATAGCTGCGAACAGACTGTCTGTCACGCATATCATCTCTGATACAGGAATAGGGATGAGCGATGAATTCCAGAAATCGCTGTTCGAGCCTTTCACACAGGAAAACCGTGATGATAATCTGGAAATGCGAGGCTCGGGTCTGGGGCTTTCCATAGTCAAAAAACTGGTCGATACGATGGGAGGCCGTATAGATGTCGACAGCAGCCTTGGAGCAGGCACGACATTTACTTTGAATTTTGAATTCGATTCTGTTTCAGCAGAAGAAATAAAGGTTATAAATTCGGCCGGAGGACAAAAAGATGATATCAACATACTGCAGGGAGCACATATCCTTTTGTGCGAGGATAATGCCCTTAATCAGGAGATAGCATATAAACTGCTGGAGGACAAAAAAGCAATCGTAGATATCGCCGACAACGGCAAATACGGACTTGAAAAAGTCAAAAAGTCGCCTCTGAATTATTACGATGTTGTGCTGATGGATATACGCATGCCTGTAATGGACGGTTATGAAGCAGCCAGATCCATACGCAGTCTTGACCGCAGCGATGTGGAAACGCTGCCGATAATCGCTATGACTGCTGATGCATTTGAGGCAGATGTACAGAAATGCCTGGATGCCGGAATGAACGGTCATATTTCAAAACCGATCGACCCGGACGGCATGTTCGGGAGCATTTCGGAATTCATGGCGAAGCGATAACGAACGGCAGCATGTGACCATAGATTCTGATGTGCATTAATTCATTCATTATTAATAGCCGGTTTTCGCAAAAACGATAAGACCACTTGCATAAACCTGGAAAAGCAGACAATACTATTCATAGTCGATAAAGCGGCAGGGAATGCCATTTTAATCAAAACACACAGAGGTAGCAGCCAATGGAAACAGATTCAAATGCTGAAAAAAGATCGCAGATCATATTCAATGACGAGACAATAAGAATAACTGATTTTTGCGATATGGATCGTTTTGAAGAAATAATAAGAAATTGGACAAAAAGTACAGGGCTTGCAGCTGTCGCTATCGGAAACGACGGCAGGTATTTAAGCAAGTATTACAACTTCACTGATTTTTGTCAGAAGCTTACAAGAAAAAGCTATAAAGGTCTGCAGCGGTGCATCGAATGTGATAAAAACGGATGCGGAACTTATCTTTGCCATGCCGGGCTGGTAGATTTCGGGGCACCTATCACATTGGAAGACGGACGGGTACTCGGAAATATGCTGGGAGGGCAGGTGCTGCCGGAAAGTCCAAATGAAGAAAAATATCTGGCAATAGCAGACGAACTGGGAATCGACAAGGATGCTTACATAGAAGCGCTCCATAGAGTCAATATACGCAGCAGAGAGGAAATAGATGCTGCGGCAGACCTGCTGGCAAGCGTAGTCAACATGTTCGTGCGCACCAGTTATTCTGCAAGAAAAAATAAAATAATGCTTACTGAAAGGGCAGATATAATCGCTTCCCTGAGCAAGATATACTTCTGTGATTATTATCTTGATATAGACAGCGACCATTTTATCATGCTCGACCTGCCGGGCAGTATACGCGCTATCACAGGAGATGAAGGCGCCGTATCGGTAAAAGGAGCCCGGGTAATAGATAAATATGTCAAAGAAGAGTACAAGGAAGAACTGAAAGGTTTTATTGATCTCTGCACATTGAAAGACAGGATGGGCACACATGACAGTATTTCATGCGAATTCATGGGCAAGACGCGCGGATGGTGCAGGGCACTGTTTATTTCGGTAAGACGCAGCAAGTCGGGCGAAGTAACAAACGTGATTTTTGCTGTCGAAAGCATACAGGAGGAAAAGAAAAAGGAAATCAGAATAAGACAGATGCTGCAGGAAACTGCCAATAGGGCAACCAGTGCCAGCAAGGCCAAATCCGAATTTCTCGCACACGTGAGCCATGATCTGAGGACGCCGCTGAACGCCGTCATAGGTCTTTCCGAACTGGCACTGCTTGACGGAACATCAGAAAAGGAAAGGCACCGATATTTAACGGACATAAATAATTCAGGCAAATATCTGCTGGGGCTGATCAATGATGTTCTTGATATGTCAAGGATAGAGAGCCATAAGATCGTTCTTTCACCTGAGGTCCTGTCATTTGATGAATTCTGCGATACTGTGAGGAATGTCATCGAAGTGCAGTGCAGTCAGAAAAAACAGAACTTCAGCATCATTGCACCGCCGGATGATTTTGCAAAATATATCATTTTAGATAAAACTCATTTTATACAGATCGTAATGAATCTTCTTACCAATGCGGTTAAGTACACTCCGGAAGGTGGCAGCATAGAACTGATAATAGAACATCTTTCAAAGAAGGACAGAAAGATCCATATGCGGTTAACGGTAAGAGATAACGGCATAGGCATGTCTGAAGATTTTTTACCGGAGGCTTTCGATGCTTTTGCTCAGGAACGAAACAGCAGTTCAAACAGCGGTACAGGTCTGGGGCTGTCTATAGTCAGGCATCTTACTGAACTTATGGGCGGCACGATCAGAATAGAAAGTGAAGAAGGAAAGGGCACTGCTGCGATATTGGAACTTGATGCGGAAGAAGCGGAGCCGCAGGAAATAAAATCGTCAGCGGATGACCGCCTGGAATGCATCAGAGGAAAGCATGTGCTCTTATGTGAAGACAATCAGATAAATTCCGAGATCGTCACCGCTTTGCTCAAAGGTGTTTCAGTATCATGCGATATCGCAGAAAACGGACAGAAAGGCCTCGAAATGTTTAAAAAATCGGCACAGGGAGAATATGATGCAGTTCTGATGGATATGAGGATGCCGGTGATGAACGGTATCGAGGCGACAAGGGCCATACGTCTGCTTGCCAGAGAAGATGCCCGTACGGTACCGATCATAGCAATTACTGCCAATGCATTCGATGAAGACCGCAGGCTCTGTCTCGAAGCAGGCATGAACGGTCATATATCAAAACCCATAAATTCTGACATCATGTTAGAGACGATCGCTGCAGCTGTTTCAAGATCAAATCGATGAGATGATTTAGGAACGGGCCCTGACTTTTCATTTTGAAACGGGACTTACAGATACGAAGCCGCCGCCTGAACTTGTGGTACTGTACCACTTTGATAGATCAGCATGCTTGATGCGTCCTTCGTCGAGAAAGTCGATGTTGATTCCAGCGACTGTGTTTTTAGGATCAGGATCATCAGGCGGACTGCCGCCGGCTGTGCCGTCATGCAGGCCGATGACTGTCATCCAGTGCCACTTGTCTATGCGAAGCTCTTCACCGCTGTCCAGGCTCAGGAATGCCGTCGGCAGATCTTTATCAAGAGAAACGGATATGAATTCGTATATTTTTTTAAGAGAAGGTCTGGGCTCGGATATTCCGGATACATCAAGATATTTGTATCCGATTCTGAAGCCTTTGCTTTCTGCATAGCTCATGCACCCGCTGTAAAATATTTTTGTATTGTTTACTCCCTGAGATGAAGGGGTGACATGATCCCAAAGATCATTCATAAGTTTTCGGTACTCTTTTAAGGTATAGTATCCGGAAACGGAGTCTCCGGTAAGTTTCTCTGCACTGAAGTATTTAAAGATATTGGCCGCGGCAACAGGGCCGCAGCCGGCAAGACGTCTGAAAAAACGGCCGTACCATTTCTGGTCGCCGCCGGCATAGGATATTCCGTGTTTTTTATCTGTGATCCTGAAATATTCAGGGTGTTTTAGATAATGATAAGCCAAGGATCTGCCTCCGTGATTTTGTGCATATTATATATTAATGTGTGTATCTGTGCAAACATACCTTCTGTAAACGATCGTACACATGTGCAGGCGGAAAGGGGACAGCAGGCTATGACAAATATAAAAGAAGCTGATCATGGAGACGTGCCCTCTTATAACGGGGCTCAATCCAAAACACCAGCTTCTTTTTGATAAAATAACAAAAATAAGTGAAGATGTCAAGTGAAAACAATGATTATCATCCTTTTGTCTAAATATTTTACCAGGTGCGAATTTGTCCTTGAAAAACGAACGCATGTTCGTTATAATATCCTTACCGTGAAGGAAGTGAAGGATATGAAAAACGAAAGGGAAAAGACATACAGGAAAATAATGTCTCTGTGGGATGAAAAGGTGAACAATGCTCAGACCCTGGATGAGATCATCGAAGAACAGGATCTGGCATTCACTCAGCTGAAGGCAGAGACTCCCGAATATCAGGATATGTATAAGATATATTCTATCTTTTATGCAACACTGATAACAGAGAAAATCAATCAGCACAGAAACTGACTCACTGAAAGAAACTGAAGTAGAACGCGCCTTTGTGATGTTTTCATCCTCGGACCGTCCCAAGATCTCAGTTTCTTTCATTATATTCAAATAAAACAGGAAATACTGTCATCTCATCATGGATAAACCTCTGATCCTTACCGGCATTCTGCCATTTCACAGGTGCGGTAAAGATCATCGAAGGAAAGAGATGCCTGGATAAAACTCATGCAGCCAGATACAGATATCTTTCTTCCGACAGGGACAAGGCATCCGTATCGAAAACCGGAAAGATCACGGCAAAGAAGATCGGTACGTGCTATGTTTATGTCATAGGTGTAAACGGCTCATGGGCTGGGACAAAAGTGACAATAAAATAAATAACACGATATAAGATGCAGAAAGGCTCCTTTTTGTCTGCCTTCTTTTATCCGGCCATACACGCAGGGAGGTCTCATTCTTGAGATTTAACTATTCCTAAAATCATAATTTTGGGAATAGTTATATATAACGAAGTGGATAAGTATGTCAGTTATGCACAACATGTCTGATTCGGCCGTCTGCTTCCCGGTCGCATCTTCGCGGCATCCGCCTCTATTCTGCTGCAGGCCCTGATCATGTATCTGTATATCTGATATCTCATGATGTTCTTATCACATAAACGTCTTATACTTTCTCAGGCATTTGATGCTGTGGCAGTTGTTCTGTGTGTCCCGGTCATTTATCAACTTATGCGTTTATTTATACTATTTTACTCACCGGCAGCCGGATCTGATGTGATTTTGCGCAGAAAACCATCTGCGGACGATAAATATGCGCAGGAAAGCCAGCAAACGTTGAAATTTCAATGCTTACAGGCCAAGAGGCTCAAAATTGCGTTTTAAGAGGTTTTTATAAAGATTAGGACCCGTAATACCTTGAGAAATCGGTTTTTTCAACGTTCATTGACTCTCTCGGCATTACAGGTCATGATATGGGGCAATATTATCTTGCAGGAACGTATATCTTCATATCATAGTTCCGCGCTGTCTGTCATTCGCTCACCGGTATCCTGATAGTCTGTCCGGGAGTCAGTTCAGATGTCTTCATATTATTTGCAGATTTTATTTCATATATAGCTTCGCGTTTATCCATATCCGACGGCATGTATTCATCGGATATCGTCCATAAAGTATCTCCGGATACAACACTGACATTGATATAGTTATCTTCCGAGTCGCCGCGCACATCACTGAAGCCTGCAGCCGTGAATATGACGGCCGCAGCCATGATGATCATTATAGTAATGAACATGGTAAATCTACCTTTTGATCTGATCCTCATATGTCTGCTTCTCTCCATCGGTGCACGCTCCTCTCTCTTTCTGAACGTTTGTTCTTTTTAAAGAATACACGAATATTTGTTCTTTGTCAAGATAAACGCAAACATTTGTTCTTATTTATTTTTAATATCAAAATAATACTGGTCGGCTACAGTGTTCCCTGCAGCCGACCAGTCTGAAAATCGCGGCATTACAGTACATTTATCACGTGTTTTTTGTGGCGTTCCTTTCAAGGCATGCATTTTTATGCACTATCTCATTATAATATTCTTCTTCTTTTTTTTCACCTCGGGTGATCTCATCCACAAGACAGCCGTCTTTGATAAACAAATTTCTTCTGCAGAAACTCGCAGCATAGCTGTCATGTGTTACCATTATTATTGTAGTATGTTCAGTTTCATTTATTGATTTCAGACAATTGAGCAGTTTTCTGCCAGACCCGGAATCCAGTGCCCCTGTAGGTTCATCTGCCATTATGATCGCAGGGTCTGTGACGATGGCTCGTGCAGCTGCCACTCGCTGCTTCTCTCCGCTGGACATGTCCGACGGCTTTGAGTCCATCATCCTGTCTATCTCAAACATGTGCACTATTTTCATCATCCTGTCGCTATAGCTTTTGATGTCTTTATGAAGCATCACCAGCGGCAACAGGATATTTTCTCTGGCATTGAGATTGTCGAGCAGATTATATTCCTGAAATATGAATCCCAGATTATTTTTCCTGAATTCTGCAATTTCAATATCACCCATATCAGTTACTTCGCTGCCGCTGATCCGTATGCTTCCGGAAGTCGGTCTGTCGATCGTTGATACTACATTCAGGAATGTGCTTTTCCCTGCCCCCGACGGTCCCATGATACCGATGAAATCCCCCTTTTCTATGTCTGCATTTATATTGTTCAGTGCATAGAAAGCCTTGTCTCCATTTTTATACTCCTTGTATACATTTCTGATCTCCATTATTTTATCCATTGCGTTTCTCCTCTGTTTTAGTGTTCTGCCGGACAGACGGCAATTCTCATGTATTTCGGCTTTTCATGTCACATGTTTTTATTTATCATATTTTCATATGTCTTTTTCGATTGTGCGCCGATCGTAAAATCGACTATCTGTCCTTTATGGTCAACAATAATAGTGTATGGTATACCACTTTCGTGAGACACAAAATCTTTGGTGAATTTATCATCAGGGATCAGATTCTCATATGTCACCTTTGCCTTTTTAAGGATTTCGTTTACCTGAGGCTCCTGCGACTGACCGTCCGCTGCAATACCTACTACGCCGATATTTCTAGGTGAATACTTCTCATATACTTTTTCTATATCAGGCATTTCTTTTAGACATGATGAGCAGTATGTCCCCCACACATTTACCAGGGTCAGTCTTTTTTTTGAAAATACGGCCTGTGTGACTGTTTTTCCATTGATGTCCTTAACCTTGAAATTCGGAACGCTCTTCATATCTTCGACTTTTATGTTTCCCTTATCTCCGGTCATATTGCTGATCGATTTAAATCCGGATCCGAATAAAATAAATACAGCTGCAAAAATCAGTATTGCCAGTACTGCCAGCACCGCCAGTACGATTATCAGATTTTTATTTGTTCTTGTCATTTTTCCTCCTTTTCATATTACCGTTCAAGGCATGCCTTTCTTACTGCATTCCATGAAATACGGCAGGTAATCAGGTAGTATAATAAATATATCGCCAGAAAGCTGCCTGCACTTGTTAATATCACTGCGGCAGAGCCCGGCGCCCACAGAAGATTTATCTTTGCCATAGCAATAAGATTCACCAGGATATTCAGCGTTCCTATAACAAGCGGCATTTTGAACATTGTTCCAGCCTGGGCTTTCACGGTCTTCCTGATAGCAGTAAGGGGCATTCCGAGTTTGTGAAGAATAATATACCGGTTTTTGTCTTCCCCTGTCTCTTTGATCGATTTGATGAGAAGCACTGCGCCCAGTGCAGACATGAAGATCAGCGAAAGCATCAAAGCCATTATGAAGACCAGTTTGGTGAAATTCTCAAGCATTGCATCTTCATAGCTGTAATTGAGGTCTGCTTTGACCGGAAGTACATTCTGAAGCTTCAATGTCAGCTGAGCCGAATCATATGGAGCTTTATTGTTATATATCTCTACACTTCGCGAAGTGTTTGTTTTAAAATATTTATCGAACACATTATCTTTTGCCACGAATACTATTTCATCGTAATTCAGGATCAGGGGATTTATTCTGTTGATTTCCGAGATCTTAAAGGAATGCCTGGCGTTCCCTGAATCGGCAATGAAATATTTGCCTTTGATATTATTATCGTCCCCGAGTGCCATAATTTCTTTGCTGCTGTCAAGGCTGCAGTTAAAAAACTTGCCGTATCCGGCTGATATTTTTTTCAGCTGACTTTCTGAGATCATATAAAACGAATCAGCATTATACTCATTTGATAATCCCAGAACTCCGATGATCCTGCCATTCACCTTTGTCTGTCTGAATGAACCATGATACAGAACTTTATTTGAGGATCGTGATGACATGATCTTGTTTATTCTATTTTGAGAAGCTGTGCCCTGATTTACATATGAATATGTGAAGGGATGCAGATATTCATCCTTCTGTACAAATGAATTCAGCATGGTCGTTCCCACCATCATAATAAGCACGATGCCTGATATTATCAGTGAAAGCACCGCCCATATACGGTAATTGTTTCTGATCCGGTGCAATATCGTCGACGTTTTCATCATATTTTCAGCAGAATCAAGATAACTGTTCTTTTTTCTCCTGCGTTCAAATACATACGGCAGCAGATTCCTGTATACCAGGAATGTCCCGGGAACAGACAGGATCACAGAGAGTATTTCTGCAGTTGCAAATGACTGACCGCTCCTGATATGGAACAGCGCCGCGTATGAAACTGCCAGACATATCATTCCTGTTATCATGCCTGCTTTATTTACCCTGATTCCTGCTTCTTCCTTCTCATCAGCCCGGAAAAGATCCAGAAGCTGGCTTTTGTATATGCTGAAAGATGACAGAACGGCAGTGATGATAAACATCAGAATGAAGGCCGCAACTGTAATGAACACAGCTGCAGCGTTGATGCCGTCAAACAGACTCCCGGGAATGCCTACAAACTTCTGTATAGCAAGCATTATAAAATAATTCAGTCCGCTGCCGGCCAGTACACCGATAGCCATGGCGATAATTCCCGTCACGGTAACTTCCAGAAAGACCATCAGAGCAACCTGGGTTTTTCTGATTCCGAACAGCATATATAAACCTATCTCCTTTTTCCTTTGTTTCAGGAAATATGATGTTGAATAATAAATGAATATTACTGCGAAGACAGTGACCATTATCAGGCCGACTTTAAAAAGAGCTTTAGTTTTGATGTCCGAACCCAGTGCATCCTGGATATTGCTGTTGAATTCCAGGGATGCCAGCGAAAAATATATCAGGACGCATATTATCATGCTGATAATATATGACAGGCTTCCTCCGGCATTTCCTTTTATATTTTTTAAGGCCATATGAAACAGCATGATCCACCTCTTTCTTTGACTGCTGTATTATGTACTACTGTATTAAGTATCTAATACAGTAGTACAATGCGCGGGCTTTGTCAACAGCTTTTATAAAAAATATCTTTGGAATAGCTGCAAATATTACGATCAGGGTTTATCACGATACATTCGTACCAATAAAAAACCGTTGATGTCTCAACGGTTTTTTATTGGCTCCTTAAGGGAGTAAATTCAATCATTCTTAAGGGGACGAATGAATCGGCATTCAATCATCCTTGTCCATGAGTTTGTCATATACCCTGTCGAACCAGGCCATGAGCGGCTTCCTGAATATGATCCCCAATACGAATAGTGACACGGCCACGGCAAAGATAATGATAGCCAGAGTGTACCGGCCCACGCCGAGCTGCGTCCCTATGAGTATGGATCCCATCATCGCAGGACTCCTTGCAATGAGAGATATTATCAGAAACGGCTTAAGTTTCATTTCAGAGATGCCGGCGGCATAATTGCAGAGATCCTTCGGTACGCCGGGGATAAGATATATGAGAAAGACTATTATTACAGCACGTTTGCTGTTGAACTGTTCTATGTATTTTGATATTCTTTCCTCACCGAAGATCATGTGCATTGCGTCACGGCCGAGCCATTTGGCGAGATTGAAGGTTATGATCGCGCCCAGGAAGGCGCCCAGCAGAGATATAAGGTAGCCGATCCAGAATCCGTAAGTAAAACCGGCTCCCAGCTGTATCCACTGTCCCGGGATTATACATATAATGATCTGTACTATCTGCGCAGCGAGGTAGATAAAAATACCCTCGACTTTATACTGATCAGCCATGGCTTTGATGCTGCTGATGCTGCTGAATCGGGTTATCAGATCATGCTGGAAGAACCATATATACAGCGGCAGCCCGACAACTATCGCTATAAGTAGCGTGAATTTGAATATCGTAGTCGCAAGCTTGATCTTTTTCTGAAGCTTTGCTTTCTCTTCTTCGTTCAGCAATTTTTTCATATTGTGCCTCTTTTGGATTATAACTCAATGATCTTCCTGTCGCACAAACACTGCAGTGCTTTTATTACACCCAGCTTTGAATGTTCATAAGTAAGTCCACCCTGAAAATATACATTATAAGGTTCGCGCAGGGGCGCATCTGCAGAAAGCTCGATGCTGGAGCCCTGGACGAAGGCGCCGGCAGCCATTATGACCTGATCGTCGTACCCCGGCATATCCCACGGCTCGGGAGCCACATGGGAATCCACGGGCGCGGCAGCCTGGATGCCTTCGCAGAAAGCGACCACTGCATCAGGAGCCCTCAGCTTCACGGCCTCGATGATGTCGCTTCTTTCATCGTCAGAACCCGGGCATACATCGAAGCCCAGTTTTTCAAAGACCCTGGCACAGAGCACTGCGCCCTTTACGGCACCGTTAACGGTGCGCGGAGCAAGGAACAGCCCCTGGAACATATTGCGGGTCTGCCCGAAAGTCAGACCGCATTCGCCGCCTATGCCGGGTGAAGTCATACGATAAGATACATTATCTATGAGGTCTTTCCTTCCTGCAATATATCCGCCGGTCAGCGCCAGTCCGCCGCCGGGATTCTTTATAAGTGAACCGGCGATCACATCGGCACCGCATTCAGGCGGTTCCTGTGTATCGAGGAATTCACCGTAGCAGTTGTCGACCATGCAGATGATCTGCGGATCGATATCTTTTACAAATGCTGTCCACTTTCTGATCTGCTCTGTCGTTATAGCCTTTCTCCAGCCGTAGCCCGTTGCTCTCTGACAGGTGATCATCCTGGTCTGCGGAGATATCGCTTCCCGCAGGGCCTGCAGGTCTATATCTCCGTCCGCAGTCAGCTCCACCTGTTTATATGTTATGCCGAATTCCTTCAGCGAGCCCTTCCCTTCTCCTCTGATGCCGATCACTTCTTCGAGTGTGTCGTAGGGATCCCCTGTGCAGTAAATGAGCTCATCTCCGGGTCGGAGTATGCCGGCAAGCGTCAGGGTCAGCGCATGAGTGCCGTTGACGATCGTCGGTCTGACCAGTGCTGCTTCAGTATGAAAAATGTCTGACCAGACATTCTCCAGTGTTTCCCTGCCGATATCATCGTAGCCGTATCCTGTGTTCCAGGAAAAGTGTCTGTCGCTGAGACGGTTTTTCTGGAAAGCGTCGATGACTTTGTACTGATTGAAGGTCATTATATCGTCAAGATGTTCGAAATGGCCTGAGATTTCATTTTCGGCTTCATCGATGATATCGAGCACACGTTCATCGATCTTCATATTGTCGCTAAGGTATTTTCTTGTTCTGTTCTGCATGTCGTTCCTCTGAGTCTATCAATGTTCTGATCAGTTTATTGTATCGGTCCGGGTCTATTCGTCGTCTTTCTTATTTTTGAAAGGGACTATTTTGCCTCTGCTGCCCTTTTGCGGAGTTTCCTCCTCGGGTTCCGTATCATCGTCAACAAGAAAACCGGCTGAGCGTGCCATCTCTTCGGCATCGTCACGGAACATGCAGATATTGTTTTCGATGTCGATATGCTCTCTTTTGCTTTTCAAGCTGTCGCATCCGAAATCGGCATCGCCGTCCATTTCGCAGCCGCGGCAGACGGTTTTTACTGTCTGAGACAGCTTTGCATCATACTCTTTGGCAGAGAGCACATACACGTCGGCTTCCTGAATGGTACTGACGGCATTGAAATTCATATAGACTTTTTCAGCTTCCTCTCTGATATAATACGGATCGCAGCAGTTCTCGTCATCGAGTTTGAACATTTCACTGAACATGGTATCGCTGTTCTCGACATATTCCATGAATCCTGCAAGATCATTTATCCCGTCGGGATACATATATTTATCAAATCCGTCTATCATTAATACTTTCATGGTTTCCTCCTTTGTTAATACATTATTTCCTCATTCCGAATCAGTGTTATCGCTGTCTTTACCGGAACTGTTTTCTTTTATGTCTGTCCCCTTTCTTTCTTCTTCCCATTCCATGCCCTTGACCAGGTCTCTTTTTACATTCATTTTGTGACGGGCATAGAGCTGGGTCGTAGTGACCTGTTCATGATCCAGAAGTGCCTGGACATCGTAGATAGAGTTTCCTCTGCCTATCAGGCTGGTCGCTGCCGTGGCCCGGAGTTTATGCGGGCTGTAGCCTTCCCCTCTGCTCGTATGGAGCGCGATGGCCGTATACTTCTTCACCAGTTCGCGTATCTGGCGTTCCGTCATCCTTCTGCCCTGCAGCGACAGAAACAGCGCGTCTCTGCTGTCTCCTGCCAGTTCGTCTTCACGGGGGCGTTCCAGTTCTATATAATCCGAGATCACCTCGTCGACAGATTTGTTGAGCGGCATCGTCGATTCCTTGCCGCGCTTTCTGTATATCTTGAACTCTCCTCTATGAAAGTTGAAAGAACTGATATTCAGCTGCTGCAGCTCCGAAAGACGCAGGCCGTAGGTAAGGAACATTATCAGTATGGCCTTATCGCGGAATTTTGTTTTTTCCCAGTACTGCAGCTCCTTCTTCGTAAGCCCTGTGCCGGAGGTGACTGCATCGAGCATGATCATCACTTCGTCATCCTGCAGCGCCTTGATCTCTTTTTCGCCGGGCTTGGGCACTCTTATGGGGTCGAATCCGTCGGTTATATTTTTGTCGAGTATCTCAGACCTGTATAATTGTTTGAAAAGCACGGAAACGGACGACTTCTTCCTGGCCAGTGTCTTGTTGTTGTTTTCGTAGATATATATTGCGTTTTCGCACTCTTTTTCATACTTCCTTGAATTCTCTATAAACATGTTAACATCGGATGCTTTGATTTTCCTGAAATCTTTTTCAGTTATTTCTGCCGGGACCGCTGCCGTCGTAAGATCTGTTTCATCGATAAGATAATTGCAGAAAAATGTGATGTCGTGAAGGTACGCCAGTCTTGTCATGGGAAGCACATTCAGTTTGAGATATGAAAAGAATCCCCGCATTAACGACGGCAGGCTCTTTTCGATCTCCTCGCACTGCGAAACGATCTCGTGTTCCTTGATCACCACGTTGTCCGGCTTGTCTGATTTGTTCTGTATTTTTATCTGTTTTTTCTGACCCATAGGATCATGTCCTCCAGAGCGTCAGCTTCTTTCATATATAAAGAAAGGTCGAACCATTTCATGTCTTCATATCGGCTGAACCAGGTCATCTGTCTTTTTGCATAATGTCGGGTGTTTTTTCTGATCATATCTGCTGCCGTCGCCAGATCGTAGGCGCCGTTCAGATAATCTATCACTTCTTTATATCCTATGCCCTTCATGGAGATGTCGTCGGCGGTAAGTCCGCGGTCCATCAGGCTTTGTACTTCCTCTACGAGACCATGTTCAAAGAGCAGGCTGACACGCATATTGATGCGCTGATACAGCTCCTCTCTGTTTCTGGTAAGCCCCATGAGGATGACGCCATAGTCGCCGGTCTTTTCCCGGATCTTTGAAAAATCGCCGACATTTTCATCGTTTTCGGCAGCTTCGAGTGCACGTATCACACGTTTGACATTATTGGGATGCAGTCTGGCTGCTGCCGCCGGATCCGCTGCGCACAGACGTTGATACAGTGCTGCATTGCCGCTGCTGCGTGCAAAGGCTTCTAATTCTCTGCGTCTGTCCCTGTCGCCGGGGACTGCAGCAAAATCCATGTCGTAAAGGAGCGAATTCAGGTAAAGTCCCGTTCCTCCTGTAACGAGCGGCAGTCTGCCGCGGCTGAATACAGTTTCTATAGCTTCCTTCGCGCGCTGCTGGTACTCGGCAACGGAAAAAGGCGCTGACGGATCTATTTCGCCGATAAGATAATGGCGGACCTCGCTGAGCTCTTCTGAAGAGGGTTTGGCACTGCCGATATCCATGTATTTGTAGAGCTGCATGGAATCGCAGGATATTATTTCCGCATCAAGAGCTTTTGCCAGCCCGATCGCGTATTTTGTCTTGCCTACCGCAGTCGGTCCTGCCAGTACGGCAATCTTTCTGCTGTTCTTCTGAGCAGAAGACATGTTCATATCCTCCTGAATCGTTTTTCGATGTCATGTCTGTCAAATTTTATCGAAGTCGGCCGCCCGTGAGGACATGAATAAGGCTCCCTGCATTTTGACAGATCCTCAAGCAGCCGCCTGATTTCTTCGTTATGCAGTTCATCATGAGCCTTTACGGCGTTCCGGCAGGCAGCCTTGGCCGCTCTGTTGATCTTGGCTCTGTTTTCAAAAGTCTCGCCGTCACTGGCTGCATCCATGAAATCATTGATGAATTTTTCTGCTATTCCCATGTCGAAAAAGGCCGGTATTTCACGGACTGCCCAGGTGTCAGGCCCGAATTCCTCCAGAGAAAACCCCAGCTTTTCAAGAGCCTTGGTCCATTCAGGCGCGCTTTCCTCTTCTGAGGCGCTGGCTTTAACTGTTATCGGCACCAGCAGCTGCTGTCTGTCGGGACTGCCGCTGTCGTACTGATCCATGAGATGTTCGAAAAATATCCTTTCATGAGCGGCATGCTGGTCTATAAAATAAAAGGTGTCAGCATCCTTGGCCATTATATATGTACCAAAGATGGTTCCTATGATCTCAAGACTGCCGAAATCAAGCGGGGCATCTGCGTCAGAAACAGAAGGTTCGTCAGCATTGCCATCCTTTATCTCGGAGCGGAAGCCCCTGATCTCCTCATTGACCTTCTCGCTCTCGTTCTTAAAGCTTGACAGTACTTTTCTTATGTCAACCTGTTCGCCTTCTTTGATTTTTTCTTCTCGGTGCTGTCCTGCAGCTCCCAGTTCATCTGCAGTGCTGCTGTTCTGCGCCTTTTCCATGAAGCTGCTGCCGGCGGGTGATGCTGTCATGCCGGGCATGGCGTTTTTACCGATCAGCACCGATGCCAGAGAATCGCGTACAAAAGATTCGACCGCACTGCTGTCATGGAACCTGACTTCAGTTTTGGCCGGATGTATGTTCACGTCCAGGGTTTCCGGCGGTACATGGAGAAACAGGTACGCTATCGGATATCTGCCGTGGAATACTCTGTTTTTATATGCTTCCGCTACAGCTTTTTCCATAAGAGTGCTGTTTACCGGCCTGCCGTTGACGAAAAACAGCTGTCCGCGTTTGTTGGAACGCGTTTCGCCGGGATCGGACACATAGCCTTCGAGCGACATGCCGTCAGCCTCTGCGGCAACTTCCATCAGCCTGCTGCTGTATTCCCTGCTGGAGAGCGTGACTACGGCGCGCAGACGGTCTCCCCTGCCTTGAGTAGAAAAGAGCGTGCGGTCATTGCTGATCATGCGGAAGCGAATTTCAGGGTATGCCAGTGCCTCCTCAGTGATGAAATCGATGACCTTGCGGCTTTCCGCATTGTCTGTCTGCATGAATTTCAGTCTTGCCGGAGTATTGTAAAAGAGGTCGCGCGCTATAATAGTGGTACCTTCAGGGCAGCCTGTGGCCCCTTCTTCCGCCACAGCGCCTCCTTCGATGAGCAGCCGGCTGCCGGCTTGTTCGTCTTTGGTTTTGGTGATGATCTCTATTCTTGAGACAGCGGCGATGCTGGCAAGGGCTTCGCCCCGGAATCCGAGGGTCTTTATGGCGTAGAGATCGGCTTCATCGGAGATCTTGCCCGTCGCATGACGCATAAATGCCAGTTTTACTTCATCGGCAGGTATGCCGCAGCCGTCATCTGTGACTCTGATATAGGTCTTGCCGCCTCTTTTTATCTCTGCAGTTATCGATGAGGAGCCGGCGTCTATGCTGTTTTCCACAAGCTCCTTCACGATCGAAAGCGGCCTTTCCACCACTTCTCCGGCGGCTATTTTATCGGCAATGTTTTTATCTAGTATCTTTATCATTTTCTGTTCCTCGAAATTCTGTGAGCGGCATCATGAACAGATCAGAATTTGAATTTTATCTGCTGTCCTACGCCGCTGCTTATATCTTCTGCTGTCTCTTCCAGCTGCTGCAGTTTCTCTTCGGCCCGCTCGAGCAGCTCCTTCGGCACGCCGGCAAGTCTGGCCACATGTATGCCGTAGCTCCTGCTGGCAGGTCCGTCCACTATCTTATGAAGGAAGATCACATCACTGCCGTCTTCAGAGACAGCGACATTGAGATTCTTGAATCCTTTTAGTGTTTCGGACAGGGCTGTGAGCTCATGATAATGAGTTGCGAACAGAGTCCTTATCCGGCATTCATCTCTGCACAGGTATTCAGCCGCCGCCCAGGCGATGGAAAGGCCGTCATATGTAGATGTGCCCCTTCCTATCTCATCGAGGATGACCAGGGAACGTTCTGTGGCATTATTGAGTATGTAGGCAAGTTCATTCATTTCCACGAAGAAAGTGCTCTCGCCGCGTGAAAGATTATCAGAAGCGCCTATCCTGGTAAATATGCGGTCGCATATACCGATCTGAGCCCTCTCACAGGGCACAAAACAGCCGGCCTGAGCCATCAGAACTATCAGAGCGGTCTGGCGCATATATGTTGATTTACCGGACATGTTTGGGCCTGTTATCAGCAGCAGAGATGCTTCCTTCCTGTCGATATATACATCGTTGGCAACGAACACCCCGTCTTCGGCGGTCTGCTCGATGACCGGATGACGGCCCTTTTCGATGATTATTTCATCGCCGGCGTCTATTGCCGGCTTGACATAACCGAGCTGATCCGAGACCTCGGCAAAGGAGGCGATCACATCCAGCGCCGATACGGCCGCCGATGTCTGCTGCAGCTGCCGTATGAATTTCTTAATATAGTCTCTCAGTTCGCAGAAGAGCCGGTGTTCCAGCTCATTGATGCGCGACTCCGCATTGAGGACCTTGCCTTCTGCTTCTTTCAGTTCCGGAGTTATGTATCTTTCCGCATTGACAAGTGTCTGTTTGCGTATGTAATCGTCAGGTACCTTATCATAGTTGGATTTCGATACTTCGATATAATATCCGAAGACCTTGTTATAACCGACTTTAAGGTTGCCTATGCCCGTGCGTTCGCGTTCCTTGCTCTCCAGAGAAGCTATCCATGTCTGGGCGTCGCTGATGCCGTTTCTGATATCATCGAGTTCTGATGAGAATCCGGGTTTAATGAGACCGCCGTCTCTGATGGTGAAAGGCGGATCATCGACAATGGCGGCTTCTATCCTGTGAAAGATCTCCTCAAGAGGATCTATCTGGTCGGAAATATCGCGCAGCATGCGGCTGCGGCTGTCTTCGAGATCGAGTTTTATCTCCGGCAGAGCAAGCAGCGAAGCCTTCAGCGCGATCAGATCCTTGCCGTTCGCGCTGCCGCAGGCGATGCGTGAACCCAGCCTTTCAAAATCATAGACCGCCTTGAGGCTTTCACGTATGTTGTTACGCAGCATGATATCATCGACCAGAGCCTCGACACTGTCGAGACGTTCCTGTATCTCTTCTGTATCGACGAGCGGCTCCTTGAGCCATCTTTTCATTTTTCGCGAGCCCATGGCCGTATTGGTCTTATCGAGGATCCAGAGCAGCGATCCTTCCGTTTTTCTTTCAAAAAGGGTTTCCGTGATCTCAAGATTGCGGATGGCTGTCTTGTCCAGTGCCATGTAGCTTCCCGTATGATAGAAAACAAGTTCGGTGATCTGCTCCATGTACTGCTTTTGAGTTTCAAAAAGATACAGCAGCTGTGCGCCGAGAGCGTGTACCGCAGCGTTGTGGTCTTCCAGTCCGAGACCTGCGAGCGACTTGACGCTGAACTGGCGGAAAACAGCGTTCCTGCCGGAAGTGAGATTGAAATAATTGCTGTTGAGCACATTTATGCAGGCACCGGTAAGTCTGGCGGCATCGTCGGGATCCAGGTAGCCGGCAGTGCCTTCGTTCATAATGATCTCTCTGGCATTTATCCTTGCCAGTTCATCGAGAAGCGTATCATATGCGCCGCTGCCGGATAATTCAGTGACATTCAGTTCGCCGGTCGAGATATCACAGTATGAAAAGCCGATATCTTCGCCCTTTGCATATACAGACGCCAGATAATTGTTTTCTTTTTCGTTGAGCATGGCGCCGCTGGTCAGTGTACCGGGTGTGACTATCTGTATGACTTCGCGCTTTACTAGGCCTTTCACCTTGGCAGGATCTTCCACCTGCTCGCATATGGCGACTTTATGGCCGCGTTCCACGAGCTTCGATATATAAGTCTCCGCTGCATGGTAAGGAACGCCGCACATCGGCGCCCGTTCCTCCTGACCGCAGTTCTTGCCTGTCAGTGTCAGCTCCAGTTCGCGTGAAGCGAGAATGGCATCTTCATAGAACATTTCATAAAAATCACCGAGACGGAAAAACAGGATGCAGTCTCTGTGCTCATCCTTGATATCCATATACTGCTGCATCATCGGTGATAACTGCATCATTTTTCCATGTACCTTTCCAGTCCGAGTTTTATCAGTTCTATACCTCTGAGGAGGTCTTTGGTATTCAGTACGTATGCTATCCTTATCTCGCTCTTGCCCTTGCCGGGAGTTCCGTAGAACCCCTCTACCGGGGCGAACATCGCGGTCTCGCCGTTGTCGCTGAATTCAGTCAGCATCCATACGAGGAAATTATGGGCGTTTTTTATGGGCAGCTTGCAGGTGATATAAAATGAACCGCCGGGTTTTTCGCAGACAACTCCTTCAATTCTGTGCAGAGCGTCGCAGGCGGCATCTCTTCTCGCCTTGTATTCTTCTTTGATGTCATCGAAGAAATCGCGCGGCAGATCGTAAAGCGTCACTGCGCCGAGCTGATCGAGAGTCGGACAGCACAGCCTCGCCTGGGCCAGCTTCACGACATTGTCGATCACGTCCTGATTCTTCGTGAACAGTGTGCCGATCCTCGCTCCGCAGGCCGAGAACCTCTTCGAGGCGCTGTCGGTAATTATGATATTGTTTTTTGCTTCCGTGAATTTGCCGAAGCTGATCGCCTGCTGTTCATCATAGGCAAATTCCCTGTACACCTCATCTGCTATGATGAAGAAATCATGTTTTACGGCCAGATCGCATATCATCTTCATTTCTTTTTCAGTCAGCACAGTCCCTGTGGGGTTGCCCGGATTGCAGATACAGAAGGCCTTGGTCTTCGGCGTTATGGCTTTTTCTATTTTTTCGCGGGAAGCGTAATGATATCCGTCTTCAGGTCTGGTGGGAATAGGAACTATTGTGCCTCCGTGCATGCCTGCGAAAATATTGTAGTTAGTATAGAACGGCTCCGCCATTATCACTTCGTCCCCTTCGTTGAGGATCGTTGCAAAAGCCATATCGAGTGCTTCGCTGCCTCCGTGCGTGACGATTATCTCATCCCTGGCGGCTTCCACTCCGAATCTTTTATAATATCTCCTTACGGCATCGATAAGATCGGTGCGGCCTTCAGAAGGCGCATATGCCAGTACATCGGCATCAAAAGACCTTACAGCCTTCATGAATGCGGGAGGCGTTGTGATATCAGGCTGTCCGATATTAAGATGATAAACTTTTGTGCCGTGTTTTTTTGCCCTGTTGGCATATACATAATAATTTTCTACCGGTGAATTTTCCTGTGCAAGTATTCTCTTTGAAAGTTCCATTTTTTAATTACTCCAATTCTCTATGTGAAGCCTCGACGGCTTTTTCTATGTCAGCGTCAGTTAATGTGCTGTCGCCTCTTTTAAGGTGCAGCAGATATTCAATATTTCCCTTCGCCCCTGTAACCGGTGAATGATCTACGCCTGCAGATCCCAGTCCCAGAGGCTTGGCGGCGCCGGCGACCTTACCTATGACCGCCGCGTGGACGGCTCTGTCTCTTACGATGCCGTTTTTGCCTACCTGTTCGCGCCCGGCTTCGAATTGCGGCTTGACCAGTGCAATGATCGAGCCGCTGTCGGAAAGTATTTTTTCAGCGACAGGCAGTATCAGTTCCAGCGAGATGAATGAAACATCTATAGTTATCACATCCGCAGGTTCTTTTATCAGAGAAGTATCCATATAGCGGATATTTGTCCGTTCTATGTTGGTGACTCTTTCATCGGTGCGGAGCTTCCATGCCAGCTGACCGTAGCCCACGTCGACAGCATAGACATGCGCAGCCCCGTTCTGGAGCATACAGTCGGTGAATCCTCCTGTGCTGGCGCCCATATCGACACAGACAGTACCGTCGAGGTCGATATCGAAGACCCGCAGCGCTTTTTCAAGTTTAAGACCTCCTCTGCCCACATATGGACAGGAATCTGCTTTTACTGATATCTCTGCATCTTCTTTGGTGCTCATCCCGGGTTTGTCAGCCAGCCGTCCGTCGACGCTGATCATGCCGGCCATTATAGATGCCTTCGCCTTTTCCCGGGAAGCAAACAGTCCCTTCTCCGTGAGGAGCACATCTAGTCTTTTACCGGACATAATGTCTGACTCCTTCCGCGATCCCGTCTGCATCCAGACCGTATTTCGCATAGAGCTGTTCACACTGTCCGTGTTCTATGAATTCATCAGGCCAGCCGAGATTATGCACCGGCGTGGCGAGACCCATTTCATTGACAGCTGCCGCAGTCTTTTCTCCGAAGCCTCCAGCCAACGCGTTGTCTTCTGCTGTGATAAGCATCCTGCATCGGGCCGCTGAAGCACGCAGACCGTCATTGTCCAGCGGTGAGGCATATCTGGCATTTACCACACCGATGCTCATGCCGCTTTTTTCCAGGATCTCAGATGCTCTGAGGGCAGGTCTTACCATGCTTCCCAGAGCCCATATCTCTGCGTCGGCGCCCTCTTTGAGTACTTCGGCAGTACCGTCCAGCGGTTTGCGCGGCAGATCGATATCGCCGTTTTTTCCGCGCGGATACCTTATGGCACATGGTTTGCCGAGTGAATGTGCATACTCCAGCATGGCGGACAGTTCGCTGCCGTCTCTGGGCGACATGACATTCATTCCCGGCATGTGCGAAAGATATGAAATATCGAACATGCCGTGGTGTGTTTCTCCGTCTGCGCCCACATTACCGGCCCTGTCTATGGCCAGTATCACCGGCAGCTTCTGCAGGCATATATCCATCAGTATTTCATCATAGGCCCGCTGGAGAAATGTCGAGTATACAGCAACTACCGGGTGCATGCCGCCTGTTGCCAGCCCTGCCGCAAATGTCACGGCGTGCGCTTCGGCTATACCGACATCATAAATCCGGAGCGGGAAAAGTTCGGCAAATTTGCCAAGTCCCGTGCCGTCAGTCATGGCTGCCGTGACAGCCACCAGTTTATCATCTTTCTTGGCCAGTTCGACCAGCTTGCTGCCGAAAATGCGTGAATATGTCGGTATCTCTGATACAGAAAGTATCTCCCCGGTAACCGGATCGAACGGGCCTGTTCCATGGAATCTGCCGGGATGCTTTTCCGCATTGATATAACCCTTGCCCTTTTTAGTTATCACATGCAGCATCACAGGTCCGTCTGCTGCCTTGGCAAGTTTCATGGCATCCAGCAGCGCCTGTATATCATGTCCGTTGACCGGCCCTATGTACGTGAAGCCGAGTTCTTCGAATATCACTCCGTCTACCAGAGCGTATTTCAGAGAATCTCTGACCTTTGACATGCCCTTATGGATAGAGTCGCCGACTGTAGGTATGCTGTCTACAGCGTCAGTGACTTTCTTTTTTAAGCTGTAATATTTCTTCGACACGCGCAGTTTGCTGAGGTGATTGGAAACGCCGCCGGTATTTTTCCTTATCGACATCCCGTTGTCATTGAGTATCACTATGGCCTTGCTGCCGGAGTCGCCGAGATTGTTGAGAGCTTCCCAGGCGATGCCGCCTGTGAGCGCACCGTCACCGATGACAGCAACTGCATCATAATCCTGGCACTGTCTGTCTCTGGCTGCGGCCAGTCCTGCGGCTATCGAAATCGATGTGCTGCTGTGGCCCGAATCATAAATATCGTGAGGGCTTTCGCTTTTTTTGGGGAAGCCGCTCATGCCTCCGAGTTCCCTCAGATGATCGAACCCGTCTGCTCTTCCGGTAAGTATCTTATGGACATATGACTGATGACCGACATCCCAGATGATCTTGTCTTCAGGAGAATCAAAACATCTGTGCAGTGCTATGGAAAGTTCGACTACACCGAGATTGGAGGCCAGATGTCCGCCGGTCTTTGAAATACTGGTTATGAGAAAATCTCTGATCTCTACTGCCAGCAGTTCCATCTCTTCTATTGTCATAGTTTTCAGGTCCTCAGGCAGATCGTACCGCTTCAGGCCCTTGCTGTTATCGGTTTTCATTTGGTCCTTTCTTCAAGTATCATGACCATGTTATTGAAAAATTCTGCGTTGTCATAGTATGGCTCCATGAGCTTGAGCGCTGCCGCCGACAGTTCATGAAGTCTTTCATATGATCTGTCGATGCCGTAAAGAGCCGGATAAGTGGCTTTGCCTTTGGCAACATCGACGCCGCTTTTTTTGCCCATCACATCTTCTTCGCCGTTGATATCGAGGATGTCGTCGCAGATCTGGAATGCGAGGCCGAGATCCTCGGCATAATCAGTAAGTACGTCGAGCGTCTCATCATCGGCGCCGCCGAGATGCGCACCCGCGCGTATGGCTGCTGTGATCAGCGCACCTGTCTTGTTCAGATGTATATAATCGAGCATGCCTTCAGAGCATGTTTTACCTTCGTTTTCTATGTCGGCAGTCTGACCGGCTATCATGCCCTGGCAGCCTGCGCCCTTGGCGATATCATAACTCGCCCTTATTCTTTTTTTCAGTTCGTTCTGATCGTCAAAATGGAGGAACATGTCTTTATTCATGGCTTCGAAGGCTGCTGTCAGGAGCCCGTCGCCGGCCAGCATCGCTATTGCCTCTCCGTATATTATATGATTGGTCGCGAGTCCTCTTCTTTTAGCATCGTCATCCATGCAGGGGAGGTCGTCGTGTATGAGCGAATAAGTATGCACATATTCCATCGCACACGCGTACGGCAGAGCTGTCGTCACCTTCCCGCCGCAGAATTCGCATGCACCCATCAGCAGCGCAGGCCTCAGCCTTTTGCCGCCTGCCATCAGCGAATATTTCATAGACTCGTATAGCGTTATGCTTTTCTGATCGACGTCCGGCAGCAGATCCACCAGATGCATATCGATAAGTTCTTTATATCTCGAATAATCATTGCTGTTTATATCGTTCATATCATGCCCCGCTTTTCCCTACTTCTTCAGCGTCTCTATTTTCTGTTTTGCATTCTCAAGCGTTTCCGCGCACTGTTTATAATATCTGATGCCCTTTTCATAACTTTTCAGAGCTTCTTCAAGTGTGATATCATCCCTGTCCATGGCTGCGGCTGCTTTTTCCAGTTCCTTCATCGATTCTTCAAAAGAAAGCTTTTTTTCAGTCATCTTCGATCCCTCCTCACACTGGTAACTATCACATCGGCAGATCCGTCCGACATCGTCAGGCCGAGTTCATCATCAGCATGTATTTCAGCGGTGCTGCCTATCAGCCGGCCGTTTTTCCCCGTCACTGCGCTGTAGCCGCGTTTCATTATGCTGCGCGGGTCCATATCGTCGAGGTGTGATTTTGCCGCGGTGATACTGTTTTCGTATCCGGCGATCAGATTGAGAAGCCGGCTGCGGCTGCTGTCGCGGATATTGCTTATCAGCGCCGCATGGTAATCTATCATCGTACAGATGTTCCTGGCAAATACATCGAGACTCAGGGCCTGCAGTTTTTCTTCTTTTGTTTCTGCCGTACGGATGAGTCTGTCGAGCATGCCTGCACGCAGTTCGTCCAGATCCTCCCTGAGCAGAGCCGTATCCGGCACGGCCATATCTGCGGCTGCTGTCGGAGTCTCGGCTCTCGCATCTGCGACAAAGTCGGCGATAGTGACATCTATCTCATGGCCGACCGCGGATATCACCGGGATACCGGAATCATATATGGCTCTGGCAACAGCTTCCTCATTGAAGGCCCACAGATCTTCTATGGAGCCTCCGCCTCTGCCTGTTATTATTATATCTGTATCGGGATATTTTTCATTTGTTCCCCTTATGGCTGCAGATATTTCCCCGGCAGCCTTTGCACCCTGTACGGCGACCGGCCAGACAGTGATATCGACACAGTCGTTTTTAGAGGTGATTATTTTCAGTATATCCTTCACAGCGGCGCCTGTTGCGGCTGTGATGACCATTATCCTTCGGGGGAAGAAAGGAATCTCTTTTTTATGCTTTGTATCGAACAGTCCCTCGGCGGCGAGCCTGCTTTTCAGTTTTTCAAAAGCTGCGGCGAGATCGCCTCTGCCCGTAACATCTATGTCTTTGACATAGAGCGAGTAATATCCGCCCTGCTCATATACAGAAATGTTTCCGGCTGCAGTTATTTCCATGCCCTCTTCCAGCTCGAACCTGACATGCTCAAGGTTGTAGGCGGAAAGAAAACAGCGGAGGCTGGATCTTTCGTCCTTCATGCTGAAATATACATGTCCGGAGCTGTGGTATTTAAGATTCGATATCTCTCCCTTTACAGATACGCTTCCCAGTAAAGGATCTGTCTGCAGTACGCGGCCGATATAACTGTTGAGCTGCGAGACTGTGACCGGTTTTGGCGCCATCATATACCTCCGTTGCTCATCTGGTCAGTTATCTTCTGCTGCTATGCTGCCCAGGACTCCGTTGATGAATTTCGGCGCCTGATCGGAGCCGTATTTTTTAGCCAGTATAACAGCTTCGTTGATAGCTACAGATACCGGTATATCATCTATATAAAGTGCTTCGGCTGCCGCAACTCTCAATACAGCCAGATCTGCCCGCGGCATCCTTGAAGTTTTCCATTTTCCGGAATTGCTGTTGATCTTTTCGTCTATCGTCTCCAGATTGTCCGTGACAGCTTTGAAAACCTCTGCGATGTATTTTTTGTCTTTATCTGATGCCTTGTTATCATCATATAGCTTTTCCATAAGTTCCGAACTCCGATCGTTTTGTGCCTCCATCTGGAAGACCATTTTCATCAGCAGTTCCCTTGCCTGTGTTCGGCTCATATCTCTTTCTCCGGTGCCTCTACTCCCTGCACATGTATGTTAACTGCGGTAACTTCTCTGTCAGTCATGGATTCGACTTCTTTTTTTACACGACCCTGTATTTCCCAGGCCACCTGAGGTATTTTTACTCCGTAATCGACTATTACATAAACATCGACTTCTATGCCGTCATCCGACTGATTTACCTTCACGCCCTTTGAAAGAGGGTCTTTGCCCATTATTGTCTTGGTAATGGAATCGCTCAGACCTCCGGTCATATTCGCCACTCCAGGAGTGCGTATGGTTGCATTTATGGCGCAGATGGCTATGACCTCATCTGATATTTTCACTGATCCCAGTTTTTCTTCTGGAATATGCTCAAAATCATCCATATTATCATCTCTCCTTAAATCATTATTATACCATAAAAAGGGCGTTATTTACGCCCTTTTTTGATGTATACAGTGTTAATCTGCAATTAATATCTATGTTGTTGAAACGACTATTTGAACAGCTCTTTCAGAGTTTCGGCAAACCCTGTTTTTTTCTGATAGCAGTCGTTGGTCACAGTTTCCCCCATTTCTTCAATGGATTTTTTCTGTTTTGAATTCAGCTTCTTCGGGACTTCGAGATTTACCTTTACGTAAAGATCCCCCTTTTTAGCGCTGCGTATGCCGGCAACTCCCTTGCCCTTGAGCCTGAATACTGTGCCCGGCTGCGTACCCGGCGGTATCTTGTACGATACCTTGCCTTCAAGCGTCGGCACGGTTATCTCGTCTCCCAGTGCTGCCTGATTGAAAGAGATAGGGATCTCAAGCTGCAGATCCTGCCCTCTTCTTCTGAACAGCTTGTGCGGGGTAACGCTGATGACTACATACAGATCGCCTGCTGTGCCGCCGTTGTCGCCTGGCTCGCCCTGCCCTCTGAGCGTTACTATGGAATCATTGTCTACGCCTGCGGGAATATTGACGGAGATCGTTATGCTCTTGCGCACCTTGCCTGTGCCGCCGCATTCGCTGCACGGCTTTTCGATTATCTGTCCGGTGCCGCCGCATCTGTCGCAGGTATTTACGCTCTGGAATACTCCGAAGGGCGTCTTCTGCTGGGTGTGAACTTCTCCGGTACCGTTGCATTTAGGACATGTGGTCTTTGATGTACCGGGTTCTGCACCGCTGCCCTTGCATCTGGGACAGGAGACATATTTATTGATCTTGATGTCTTTTTTGCAGCCAAAAGCAGCATCCTCAAAAGAAATGGTCACATTCTGCTGAAGATCGCGGCCCTTTGAAGGCCCGTTCCGCTTCTGCTGTCTGCCGCCGCCGCCGAACATGCCGCCGAACATATCGAAAATATCTTCAAAGCCGCCCATTCCGCCGCCGCCGAATCCGCCAAAACCGCCGCCGCCGCCGAATCCTGCATTGGGATCGACTCCGGCATGGCCGAATCTGTCATATTTGCTTTTTTTATCCGGGTCGCCCAGCACACCGTACGCTTCGTTTACTTCCTTGAAATGCTCTTCGGCATTCTTATCACCCGGATTTTTATCCGGGTGATATTTCATGGCCATTTTTCTGAATGCCTTTTTTATTTCATCGTCAGAAGCGCCTTTTTTGAGGCCGAGCACCTCGTAATAATCACGCTTGTCTGCCATTATTTGTTTTCATCCTTTTTATCATCGTCGACTACTTCGTAATCCGCGTCGACTACATTATCGTCAGCAGGCCCCTGTGATCCGGTATTTCCTGCACCTGCGTCCGGTCCCGGTCCTGCCTGTCCGCCTGGAGCTGCGCCGGCGGCGTTCTGCTGCTGCGCCTGTTCGTACATTTTGGCAGAAATAGTGTGGAACTGTTCGGTCAGTGCTTCATTCTTTGCCTTGATGTCATCGACTGTACCTGTCTCCAGTGCTTTCTTAAGGTCATCCTTGGCCGCTTCTATCTGTGATTTTTCGTCAGGAGTCAGTTTGTCGCCGAGGTCTTTGACATTCTTTTCTGTTTCATATACGAGCGTTTCAGCCTGGTTCCTTACTTCTACTTCCTCCTTGTGCTTTTTATCTTCTTCAGCGAACTGTTCCGCTTCTTTGACTTTGCTGTTGATCTCATCCTCGGAAAGCTTGGTCGAAGAGGTTATCGTTATACGCTGTTCCTTGCCGGTGCCCATATCCTTGGCACTGACATTCACTATGCCGTTGGCATCGATGTCGAAGGTGACTTCGATCTGAGGTACCCCGCGCGGTGCCGGAGGTATGCCTGACAACTGGAACCTGCCAAGAGTGGTATTGCCTGCAGCCATGTCTCTTTCGCCCTGCATTACATGTATGTCTACTGCTGTCTGATTGTCTGCAGCTGTAGAGAATATCTGACTTTTCTTAGTAGGTATAGTCGTATTTCTTTCTATGAGTTTTGTGGCCACTCCGCCCAGAGTCTCTATCGACAGTGACAGCGGAGTTACATCCAGGAGCAGTACATCGTTCACTTCTCCGGTAAGCACTCCGGCCTGGATTGCTGCGCCTATAGCGACGCACTCATCAGGATTGACTCCCTTGAACGGGTCTTTGCCTGTGATTTTTTTGACAGCTTCCTGTACGGCAGGAATCCTTGTCGAACCTCCTACCAGGATGACCTTGGCGATATCGCTGTTGGTGACACCGGCGTCAGCCATGGCTTTTTTCATGGGGTCTATCGTCTTGTTGACCAGTTCAGATGTCAGCTGATCGAACTTGGCTCTGGTGATATCCATATTGAGATGCAGAGGGCCGTTGTCGCCTACTGTGATGAACGGCAGATTGACATTTGTGGTCTGCGAACTGGAAAGTTCCTTCTTGGCTTTTTCGGCTGCTTCCTTCAGTCTCTGCATAGCCATGTTGTCTTTTCTCAGGTCGATGCCGTTTTCCTTTCCGAAGCTGTCGGCCATGAAGTTCATCAGGATCTCATCGAAATCATCTCCGCCTAGTTTATTGTTGCCGTTGGTGGCAAGTACTTCGAATACGCCGTCGCCGAGTTCCAGTATCGAAACATCGAACGTGCCGCCGCCGAGGTCATAAACAAGGATCTTGTGGGTCCCGTCTTCTTTGTCGAGTCCGTATGCCAGCGAAGCTGCCGTAGGTTCATTGATTATTCTCTTGACATCGAGGCCGGCGATCTTTCCGGCATCCTTGGTAGCCTGTTTCTGGCTGTCTGTAAAATACGCAGGTACAGTTATTACCGCTTCGGAGACTGTCTCTCCCAGATATGCTTCGGCATCTGCTTTCAGCTTGGCAAGTATCATTGCGGATATGTCCTGAGGCGTATAGTCTTTGCCGTCTATGGAAACCTTGTAATCCGTACCCATATGTCTCTTGATGGAAGCGATGGTCCTGTCGGGGTTCGTTATCGCCTGTCTCTTGGCAGTTTCGCCTACCAGCCTTTCACCGTTTTTTGCAAAACCGACAACGGATGGTGTGGTTCTGTTTCCTTCTGCATTAGTTATTACCGAAGGATCTCCTCCTTCTAAAACTGCCACGCACGAGTTTGTCGTACCGAGGTCTATTCCTATTACTTTTCCCATTGTATTTCTCCTTTTCTAAAGTATTTTATTTGTTTTTCACTATGTTATCTGATGATCAGTTAACTACTTTTACCATTGCCGCCCTGATGACTTTGCCTTTCAGCGTATATCCCTTCTGTAGCACTTCCGATATCGTTCCGCTCTCGAATTCTTCGCTGTCTACCATGAGCACCGCGTTGTGATAATTCGGATCGAAGGATTCTCCGACCGCTTTTATCTCCTCGACTCCGGTGCGTTCAAGTACGGTTTTCATCTGATCGAATATCATCTGCATGCCCTTGCGGAAATTGTCATCCGGGTCTTCTTCCTCTTCCTGCTGAAGAGCTCTTTCAAAATTGTCCATGACATCCAGCAGCTGGCTGACGATCTCTTCGTTGGCATAGGCCATGGTCTCACTTCTCTGCTTGTCCGCACGTTTTTTGAAATTCTGGAAGTCTGCCATCAGCCTCAGATATCTGGTATTCAGATCTTCTTCCTGCTGTTTTTCTTTATCTTTTTTGTCGTTATCGTCAGATTCCGGCTCTGCGGCTGTATCCGCTTTTTCACTGTCAGCGTCCTGTTTGGCACTGCTGTCTTTGTCTTCGTCTATATTTTCGGCTGCTTCATCTGCCGCCTTCTGATCTATTGTTTCGCTGTCGTCCATGCCGGTCTCTTTTTCTTTTTCCTTTGGTTCATCCGTCTTTGTCGTCATCTTCGCCTCCTGTCAGTTCAAATGCATTACTTATATTATCGGTCAGGTATTCGATGACCGAGGTTATCTCGCTGTATTTCATTCTCGTAGGCCCGACTACACCGAGTTTTCCGACCAGTTTACCGTCCACATGATACGTCGCCGTTACCAGTGAGCAGTCCTTGAGATTATCATCCATGTTCTCTGTGCCTATGGTGATCATGAGTCCGTCGTCACGGCTGATGAGTTTTTTAGTGAACTCGTCTTTTTTGCCGATCATTTCCATGAACATCTTGGCCCGGTCCAGATCATTATATTCAGGTATATTGAATATATTGGTCAATCCGTCCATATACAGATTCACATTGAGCATCTTTTCCAGCGTTTTCATGAAATTCGGCATGATGTTCTTTGACAGAGCACCCATGGCTTCGATATCCGTTTCGAAATTACTGATGATATCGCTTGTCAGCGCTTCGCTGAAGGTCTTTCCCTTGAAATCAAAGGTCATCGATTTTGACAGTATCTTCAGCGACTCTGACGTATACGGCACATTGAGCTTCAATGCGGTATTTGAAACTTTTCCTGTATCTGAAACTATCATCAGCACTACAGTGTGTTCATCTACGGGAAGCAGTTCAATGAACCTTATCGTATCGCTCTCCTGCTGAGGTGTCATCGCGAAAGATGTAAGGTTCGTGATCTCGGACAGTATGCTGGCGGCATGCTCTATTGTTCTGTCAAGTTCCTGAGCGCTGTCATAAAGCTTGCGCGCTATAGTATCCTTTTCTTCCTGTGAAAGCTCTCTGGTCTTCATCATTTCGTTGACATAGAGGCGGTATGCTTTTTCAGAAGGCATGCGCCCTGCGCTCGTATGCGGATGCGTGAGAAAACCCATGTCTTCCAGATCTGACATCTCGTTCCTGATCGTAGCAGGACTGACGCCGAGATCGTATTTTTTTGATAATGTCCGTGAGCCTATCGGTTCTGCTGTGGTAACATAGTCTCTTATTATCGCCTGCAGTATTTTCAGTTTTCGTTCATTGAGATTATTATCCATCTCTCTGTCCTTTCCTGCCGGCCTGCATAGAGCCGGTATTCTGTTAGCACTCTAATTAACCGAGTGCTAACTTCTAAACATAATTTACCATCACCTAATGACTATGTCAATGGTAATTTGAATATTTTTCTTCGTTTGAAAACATTTATTTTTTTATATTTACCCAGCCGAGAGTCTTTTCTATGGCCCGGTGCCATCCGGCCAGCAGTTCTTCTCTTTTTTCGTCATTCATTTCAGGAACGAACACTTTGTCCGTCGCAGCATTTGAAGCTATATCCTCAAGATCCTTCCAGTAGCCTGTGGCCAGTCCGGCCAGATAGGCCGCCCCAAGTGATGTGGTTTCTATGCATCTTGGGCGGACGATCGCCATGCCGAGTAGATCTGCCTGGAACTGCATCAGAAATCCGTTTGCTGAAGCACCGCCGTCGACCCTGAATGATGAAAGTTCCGTACCGATATCTTTGGTCATCGTAACTGCCAGGTCGTATGTCTGATAAGCGATTGATTCCAGAGCAGCCCTGGTCAGATGATTTTTATTGGTCCCGCGTGTGATCCCGAATATCGAGCCTCTGGCATACGGATCCCAATATGGCGCGCCAAGACCTACAAAGGCGGGAACAATGTATACACCTCCGGAATCCGGCACGGACAGCGCCATTCCCTCTGAGGCCGGACTGGCAGGGAGCATCTCGAGTTCGTCTCTTAACCACTGGATAACGGCACCGGCGACAAATACCGAACCTTCCAGAGCGTATGTGACTTTTCCGTCAAGTCCCCAGGCGACAGTGGAAAGCAGGCCGTTTTTCGAACAGACCGGTTCGCTTCCGGTGTTCATAAGCAAAAATCCGCCTGTTCCGTATGTCATTTTTACATCGCCCTTCTCAAAGCATGTCTGTCCGAACAGAGCTGCCTGCTGGTCGCCTGCTGCGCCTGATATCGGGATCTCCGCTCCGAAGATCTTCTGTGATGTGTGACCGTATATGCTGCTGGACGGCACCGGCTGCGGCAGCATCTGCTCAGGTATATCCAGTATTTCCAGCAGTTCGCCGTCCCAATCGAGTTCATGTATGTTGAACATCATCGTTCTCGAGGCATTCGAATAGTCAGTGACATGTACTGCACCGTCAGTGAGCTTCCATATGAGCCACGATTCCACTGTGCCGAAAAGCAGGTCGCCGCGCTGCGCCGCCTGCCGTGCTCCTTCGGTATGATCGAGGATCCATTTGAGTTTGCTTCCCGAGAAATATGCGTCCGGCATAAGACCTGTCTTCTGCCTTATCTTATCGGTCAGACCGCGCGCCTTGAGATCGTCGCAGTAATCCGCTGTCCTGCGGCACTGCCATACGATAGCTCTGCAGACGGGTTCGCCGGTCCGGCGGTCCCACACTACAGTAGTCTCACGCTGGTTGGTGATGCCGATGCAATCGATATTCTCGTAAGTCGCATTTATTCTGGCCATGGCTTCCTGTGCGACTGAAAGCTGAGATGACCATATTTCCATGGCATCATGTTCGACCCAGCCTTCGTGCGGGTAATACTGTCTGAATTCCTTCTGGGCCATGCTCGCCTGCCGGCCGCTGCGGTCATACAGTATGCATCTTGAACTTGTCGTTCCCTGATCCATTGCCATGATATATTTTTCCATGTTTTTTCCTTTCTGCAAACAGATGCGCTGTTCTGCCCTTGCCTGCTGCATCTTTTGCCGATGCCGGAGCCATATGTGCTTGTTCAGACGGCACCGAGGTCATATGTGCCCGTTTATGCGGCGTCGAGCCCGTACCAACTCACTTATACTTTACCGAGATCACAGGAACCTGATTATTCGGCGTCGAGCCCGTACCAACTCACTTATGCAGCGCCGGAATCATACGAACTCGCTCATGATGTCATTGGACACGTCTATGCCATGTTCAGTCAGCGATATGCGATCCGCAGTTGCCTTCAGCAGTCCTCTTTTTTCATAGTCCCTTATTTTTTCGGCTTTGGCCCGGTACGCTTCAAAAAAGCCGCAGCCGAATCTTTTTTTGAAATCTGCAGTATCCACACCTTCTTTTGTGCGCAGAGAAGTGAATGTGTAGACGGCCATGGATTCTTTCATATCATCAGTATGATAGCTTTTCATTTCCACCGGCCATTCTTTGTCGGCGACGAGTTTCAGATATGTGCTGATGTTTTCCGTGTTCATATACCTGCTGCCGCATATGCCGGAGGAAGGTCCTCTCGTATAGGAACTGGCGCCGAGGCCCAGACCCAGAAACTCTTCCAATCTCCAGTATTTTAGATTATGACGGCACATGTATCCCCGCTTTGCCGAATTGGATATCTCATAGTGCTCATAGCCGGCGGCTTCCAGCCGGCGGCAGGCATGATGATACATGCGGCGGTCGCTGTCATCGTCAGCTATTTCCGTACGGCCGTTTTTATAATCCTCGTACAGCGGTGTGTTTCTCTCCAGCTGCAGACTGTAGAACGATACATGTTCCGGATCCATATCGATGATCTCTGCGAGCGTTTCATCCCATGATCTTTCGTCCTGCTGCGGAAGCGCAAACATCAGGTCTGTATTGATATTATCAAATCCTGCTTTTCTGGCCATGTCATAGGCCTTTCTCGCCTGTGCGGAGTCGTGTACTCGTCCGGCCGCCCTGAGCACGCGGTCATCCATAGACTGAAATCCCATACTGATACGGTTGATGCCGCAGCTTCTGTAAGCGGACAGCTTTCCCGGCGTGAGCGAATCAGGATTCGATTCTATAGTGATCTCTGCCTTTTTATCGATATCAAAAGATACCGCAGCAGCATCGATCATCTTTTCTATCTCGCTGCCCGACACCAACGAAGGCGTGCCGCCGCCGATAAAAACGGTATCGATAGTATATGCGGCTTTGAATTGTGCGCTGCGGCCATGGATCTCTGCGATGAGAGCTTCCATATAAGCATGCTGTTCATCCTCATTTGCTGATGCAAACGAAAGGAAGGCGCAGTATCTGCATTTCCTTCTGCAGAAAGGTATATGTAAATATAAACCGAGTTTGTTTTTCATGATATCCTTATATACGACAGCAGCATCAGGTATCCTTTATATTATCTCTGACAGTCATAAGTACAGAAAGGAGCTGCGCGGCACTTTCATCGTCTATGCCTTCGAAAGCAATGGTACACCATTTCCTCAGAGCGGAAAGTATCTTCCGCTTTACAGATATGCCCTCGGGCGTCAGATTCATTATCCATGAACGTCCGTCTTCTGTATTCTGTGTCCTGTAGATCATTCCTGCAGCTTCCAGAGACTGTATCACTCTCGTCATGACACTCTTGTCATAGGACAGCTCATGCAGCAGCTGATCCTGAGTCTGGCCGTCCTTCTCGTACAGCGCCATCATGACCATCGCTTCGGCAACATTGAGGCCTGAAGATGCCAGTTCCTTTTTCATGAAAGCTTTGAAATGCTTGTCATATGTCATGATCAGTCTGCCTATGTCAGAGTAAATCTTATTCATCAGTTCTCCTTTTTCTGTAGAACATCAGCAGGATGATCCCGGCTGCAGATGCGATCGCCACAGTCATGTAGACCTGCCGGAAACCGTTGTTGAGTGTCTTCTGGAAAGTCGTTTCGACTATATCAGATCTGCTGTCGATACTGTCAAGGTAATCTGTTTCCGCCTTTCTGAAGGTCCCGGGTACCGCAGCCTTCATCACGTTCATCTTTCTGATATCGTCCTGCAGCGAGGTCCTTCCTTTTTTGATGCCGCTGACTGCCTGCTGCATCTTTGCCTTCTGCGATATGGCTGTATCCAGTTTTGCAGCCACCTGCGCTCTTCCGGAAGAAAGGCCGCTGATGCCTCTGTTCATTTTTCTGACGGCAGCTTCCATGCTGCTGTATTTCCCGGTCATAGTTTTTATATTGCTGTCGAATCCCGATATGACTCCGTTCAGCTGGCCGATGCTGCGCATTTTTTCCAGCAGCGATATTACGGGCGGGGCCAGGCTTTTTTTCATTTCTGCGGGAAGCTGATCTGCCAGAGACCTGGAGGGATCGGCGGGCATTTTGGCCAGTACAGCCTGCGCCGCACTCAGCTGTCCACGCATCATTTTCTGGACTGCCAGCCCCTTTTGTATACCGGCTGCACCTTTCTGCAGACCGGAGCGGGTCTTTTTCATTTTTGCCAGCGAGGCATCCTGCTTTGCCAGTGCGCTCTTCATTCCGGTGATGCCTTTGGATATCCCGTCGATTCCGTCGTTTAGTCCGGAGATGTTCTTATCTATTTTATCAAGGCCGTCCTGCATCCCGGAGATACCTTTGTCTATGCCGCTGAGTATCTGCTTTTCTATATCCGGAACCATCTGATCGAACATGGCTTTCGAAAAATACTTGGTATTATGCACGATGGTAGTGACATCGGAGTTTTTCATTTTATCGAGAAGCTTGTCAGGTACTTTATAATCGCTGCTGCTGTCATTCATATCGATCTTCACAGTGGTCATGTTCGACAGGTCAGGCATGCCCTTTATCCCCTGCTCTTTCATGGCTTTGGTCAGTTCCTGAGCATAAGGGAGCTGCGGGACAGATATCTTGTCAGGCAGCAGGTCCATGACATCGCCCTGCACCTGCATGCCGGCATGCGAGATGAAGCCGACCATTATCGCCGGAGCTATGACAGTGCCGATAGATCTTACCAGAGAAAGTGTCGCCAGTGCGGAATTGGACTCCGACTCAGCCGTATTGTCGAGCATCATATAATTCAGCGGAGCGCCCATCGTGAATCCTATCCCCGTACCTATGAGGATCAGACTGATTATCACCGATGCCCATCCCGGATGCACGGTGGTGACAAAAATGAGAAACAGAGAGCCAGCTATAGATGCAGCGAAGCCTATGCATAAAACCAGCCTCGGTCCGATCTTATCTGTCATGCGCCCCGAAAGAGGTGCGCCCATACCGGCAAAGACTCCGAGGATGATGACAAAATATCCCCCGCTTCCGGAACGGACTTCCATGCAGTTTTCGCACAGCTGCGGAACAAAGATCAGCCCCATGAGGATGACTCCCGTCATAACGGATACGATAAGAGTGATCAGGATGCTGCGGTTACTGAAATATGAGAGGTTCATCACCGGGTCCTCGGCCCTTTTTTCCACGATGATGAAAACAGGCAGCAGCACGCAGAAGACTATCAGGAAGGGGTAGACGTCTGTCGCTGTAAGTGTGTCGATGAAATCGAAGAAGTCTATATTCCTCAGGCCGTACATCAGAGCCAGGATCATTACTACCAGCACCATTATCCCCAGTCCGTCTATGCGTTTTACTGATTTGGACGTATTGTTGGGAAGCGCAAAGACGCCGGCGATGATGATGAATACAGTTATCGGAACATTGACATAAAAAATGAACTGCCATTCGTTATTGCCGAAAAGGTCGAGAATGGCGCTGCCGACGCTGGCGCCGAATATATTGGCCACCCCGTAGACGCCGCCGACCAGGCCAAGGGCCATTCCCCGTTTTTCTTCCGGAAATGTCGTGCCGAATTCAGCTGTAGCGACCGGCATTATGCCGCCGCCGCCGATCGCCTGCACTGCTCTCGCTATCAGAAGTATGGTAAAACTGCCGAAGCCCTGGGACAGTCCGCAGAAAAGAGAGCCGGCGCCGAAGAGTGATATGCTGATGATATATACATATTTCCTTCCGGCTCTGTCAGCCAGCTTGCCCATCACCGGGATGCTGGCAGCATAAGCCAGCGTGTATATGGTTATCATCCATACGCCGGTATTGTCGTTGACATTCAACGCGGTCTGAATGACAGTACGCGCCGGCGTAACTATTCCTGTATCAAGGGCTCCCATAAAGATGCCCAGCAGATAAACCGCCATTATCATCCCGAAGCGGTTTTTCTTATTACCGTCTTTATCTATACTCATAGTATTACCTCAAAGCATTATATGTGAATGTATCAGGGTAATACTACTACCATTTAATTGCTTTTGCAACTAAATTTATCGGTCTTTGCAAATTTGATATGCAGAGCCTGGAATGAATGATGATGGATACAGTCAAAAGGTCATTTGCAGATCAGTACCAGTCCTGCCGCACAGGCTGCGATCCCGCAGAACTGACGTATTGATAACGACTCTTTGTATAAAAGCAGACCGACGATCAGCAGGACGACGGCTACACCTATATTGGCCACGAGCGAAGCCGTGCTTATCTTCCAGCCGGCACGGTACAGGAATATATAGCCTACTTCGAGGCCTATGATACTGAATCCCAAAACGATCGAAGCCCAGTTGGTTTTAGATACTTCAGTCAGCAGATTCTTCTGATCTGAGGTAACTAAAAAAATCACGACAGAACTTACCGCTGCGACGATATATGTCAGCGAAAGCGCAGCAAAAGGATTCACCTCGCCCGGTATGGATTTGGTGCTGATGTTATAAAAAGTATTCGCACAGACAACTATCAGTACCGGCCATAAATAATTCCACATATCAATATCTCCTTTTTATCTTTATGCCGCTTCCCGTGCAGAGACAGTCCTTATTATCGTATCCAAAATAAAGACGCCCTGGGTCCATTCCTGCAAAGGCCTGACGGAACGGATCGCGGACGCTTACCCGGCGGTAATTTTTTATGAAAACATTATAGCATAAATGCCGTTTTGCGCAACTGTTTCATTTGATCATATGTCAGGATGCAGATCTTTGCGGAGATGTCCCTTTCCTGTTGTCTCATCAGGATCTATGCGCAGGACCTCGATCTTTGGATAAGATTTTTCCAGGAATTTGAATCCCAGCTCTTCGCTTCCTGCACAAAGATCGTTGATAAAGGCATCCATGGCTCTGCGTTTTTCGGCGTCATCATCGACTATCGAGATGTGACCAGTCATGATGACGCTTTCATACGCACAGCTCACTTTTGCGGGCATCAGCTTCTGGATCACTGTGACAGCAAAACAGCAGCGGCTGTCTCTTGCTATGCATTCATTTTTATAACCGTATTTTGCTGAATGGAGATACACCTTATCATCTAAAATGACATAATTGACAGGCACAGCATAGGGAAATCCATCTTCGCCGTTCAGAGAAAGTACACCGTTGGTGCCCTTCCTTAGTATGGACATAGTATCGCTGTCCGATAATTGTCTGGCTTCTTTGTACATTTTCTTTTTCATTTTGAGACCTCCGTTTGTATGATTATATATCAATCCGGGTGTCTGTTAAAGCAGTAATACGTTATCGGACACATATTTCAATATCTGCTTGAATTGTCATAAAATGTATATTAATATAATAAATGGTAATATTTTACAGCTGCCCTGCCTGCATATTTTAATAAAAAGGAGAGAATTAATGAAAAGGATCATTGCCCTTCTGGCTGCTGTCGTTTATTTAACGCAGAGTTATATCGTTATCGGTCATTTTTCTGCTGATATGGGTGAAGCGCAGGTCATCAGCAGCAAAAGGACTGAAATCACCACAGTCAATACCGATAATGGCTTTGCTGTCAGAAAAAAACTCAAAGAAAATGTTGACTATATCGTGATATGGAACAACCGCGGCACAAAAAAGAAAAGCGACGATAAACTCATCAGACTGATACGGATCAGATAAGCACGTTAAAACTGGGCGTATGCAAAAGTCGGCGCTTTGAACATGCCGGCAAAGATCATATAAGTATAGAGCAATATCATGATCAGAAAAAAGATCGCCGTATATTTCAGGTACTGTCTATCGGCCGCTGCAGCGGCCCTCTTTATAAAATTCATCAATGCTTTCATCAATGCTGATCCATCCTTCCCCGCTGAGATGCACAGCGTCCTGCATGAAATAAGGAGTGTGTGACCTGCCTGTAAAATCTGCAACTTCGGCATCATAGCTGTCAGCCAGGCGGTGCAGATGCTGTGCGCATTTGTGCAGACTGTCATGGGGCAGGCCTGTGTAATCATACCAGTATCCGTTGATGGGCAGTATCACGATCATCGGTTTTATCCTGCTCTGTCTGCATACTTCCAGAAAGATCTCCAAGTCGTCATATTCTTTAGAAACCGAAAATGAACGGCGGATATCCTTGAAACGGCTTTTCTTCATTTTGCTGCGGAATTTTTCTCTGAATGGTTTGTTATACATATAAAATCTGCTGCCGGCGGATTCTTTTTCGGAAAAAATTCTGGACGCTCTCTTCAGGTTCTGCCAGTCAGGCTCTCTGCCCGAGATATTCTTTTTCGCTCCAGATCTGATCCGGGACAGCTTCATTGCCGCGGCCACATTGGCACGGTCCTTTTCTGTTACAAAACTGCTGTATGCTCTGCAGAACAGTTTATCGGCAAGACCCCCTTTTTTTTCTAGATATACTTTGTTGTATTCTTTTGCGCAGTCCTGGGTGAACTTTTCCGACGAAAGCAGTCCTACTGACCGCGAAGCCATTTTCGCTCTCAGTCCCTTGGAAAGATCTCTGTTTTTTAACATAGCAGCATAATCGCTGCAGGAGAACCTCAAAGCGAACTCCTGCGGTTTGACGCCCGCCCTGTCGAACCATGTAGGCGAAACGATGATCACTGCCTTTCTCACTTTCATATGCTGCTCAATAGAAGCGAGCGCTATCGCGTGTGTCATGCTCTGGGAGAAAGCAGAGCCTATGAGCATTGGAGTGAGCTGCTGATCACTGAACACGGCTTTAGGATGGAACCTGGTGTGGACACCGTGATTGAATTCTGATGAACCGAACAGTGGCATGGTATGCTTGTCCAGATTCTCTGTCACAGCCTGGTTGCTGGCGTACTTGTATATGTTGTTCCATGGCCCCATTTCCGCAGACTTCAAATCAATCCTGTCTGTGAAACAGAAATGAACGGCAGTTATGAACACTGCAAACAGCAATGCCGCAGTAATGAAAGATGCTATTTTTTTCATTTTAGTTGATCGAGTTTTTTACTAGTTCTATTACCTTTGCAGGTGTAGAAACGTCTTCCCGAGATATTGCTGACGGCGGCAGGACTATGTTGAACATTTCCTCAAGGCCTACAAGCAGTTCGGTATAACCCAGAGAATCCAGCAGATCCTCTTCCAGCATGTCTATTTCGATATTATCTTTAACGACATCGTCGTCGCATATTTCTGCCAGCAGATCAAGTATTTTTTCTTCCATTTTTTAATTTCCTCCTTTTATCAGATCATCAATGTATAGTATGCAGCAGCAGATCATGCAGATGCTTCATTACGAAGCTGTGGCCGCCTGCAGCAGCAGCATGGTGCGTAAGTCCTATTATTTCCGTGAAATGCCCGGAAAAAATAAACAGACCGAACATCACGAGATTGAATGTTATCACCGTCTCAACGGCTATGAAAGACTTATCTTTTTTGTGTTTTTTGTAAAAAAGCGATTTTTTCTGCCAGATTTCAGTGACTGCCAGCAGCATGCCGTGGTAAAGACCGTAGATTATATAATATATGTCCAATCCGTGCCAGAGGCCCATTACAGTCATGTTTATCATGAACGCGCACGAGGCTGCCGTCAATCTGCTGTTGAAGCGCTTGTTTCTTATCCATCTCATCATGATGCGTGAAAACAGATAATCGCGGAACCAGTGAGAAAGAGTTATATGCCATCTGTCCCAGAAATCCTTGATGTCTCTGCTCTTGAAAGGAGCATTGAAGTTCTGAGGCATTTCGACGCCGAAAATGTAAGCTGTGCCTATCGCCATCCTGCTGTATCCCGCGAAATCAAAGAACAGATAGAAGCCGTATGAATACATGTATATAAGAGCGTTTATGAATCCGGGCTTCTCCCCTACCCATAGCAGGGCCTGGTATATGGCGGCAGCCAGGACGAATTTATAAAGGGCGCCCGTCATTATCTGAAATATGCCGCTGCCGGCCATCTCGAGATAATCTTTCCTGCTGCGTACACGCGCCAGATCTTCACCATATCTGCGGCTCCTGTCAATGGGACCTGAAAGCACAGACGGGAAAAACAGCAGAAAACTGAAATAATCGAAAACCGGTATCTTTTTGATTATCCCGTCATATATCTCTATGACCATCTGCAGGATCTTGAAAGTCATATATGATATGCCGATAAAGCCGAATACATTCAAATGGAACTGGCCGCTCAGCTTACTTAGCACCAGAGGAGCCATCGCCAAAATCAGAAAGACGACATACAGCCGGCCTGACCGGCCTTGTTTCTCTATTATCTTCAGCCAAAGGCGAAGTACTGCATACTCCAGGACACAAAATGCTGACAGATAGACCAGCATCATCCTGCCGGCTCCTGCAGCGAGCCAGATAAACATGATACTGACTGCCAGGGCATAGTATTTAGATGTTTTTTCCATTATGCCCAGCACCAGTGCAGGTATGACCGCTGCAAGCAGCAAAATGAAAAACCGCGGGTCCTCAAACAGTATCATCCTATCATTCTCCCCAGGGCCTTTCTGTCTATCTTGCCATTGTCTGTGATCGGCATATCCTCGAGAAAAATGATTTTCCGCGGCACCATATAATCGGGGAGTTTTTCACGCAGTCCTGCCCTTATTCTGCTTCCCTCGGCAAAGGAATCATCAGGGCATCCCATTCCTGTCACAAAGCCAACCAGGTTTTTGATAGACCCATTGCGGAGCTTCGGCAGAACAGCAGCAGCTTTTATTCCCGGTATCTGTATGAGATTGTTTTCGATATCGCCAAGTTCTATGCGGTATCCGTGATATTTTATCTGCAGATCCATGCGGCCGCAGAAATTAAGCTGACCATTTTTTATAAAACCTTCATCGCCTGTTCTGTATCCTCTGACGCCGTCTCCGAAAAATACTTTCTGGCTCTGGTGTTTGTCACGAAAATATCCGGTGCTCACATTGCCTCCGAGTATTGTGATCTCACCGTGCCGGTCATCTGGCAAGGAAACGCCGTCTCCGTCCCTTATCTCGATCCTGGTATTTTTCCCCGGCGTTCCCACAGGCAGAGCATTTTTTGATTTTATCATCCAGTCAGTTATTTCGACTGCCGTTACTGCCACTGTTGTCTCTGTGGGACCATATGCGTTTATTATCTTTGTTTCGGGAAATCGGTCACGCAGTCTGCCGGCTACGGAATTGGTAAGTGTTTCTCCGCAGAAAAAGAACATTTTTATATCAGGCATTTTTTCTATGCTGAAATCGGGTTCGCTGCAGCACAGGGCTGCAAAAGAAGGAGTTGATACCCAGTATTTCAGTCCGGAATCCTGCAGTGCCTCCATCAGCGCCGCCATATCCTGCTGCGTCTTTTTGTCAGTCATAAACAGAGTGCCGCCGCAGTAAAGTGAGGTATACAGATCCATGACAGAAAGATCGAAGGAAAACGGTGCCTGGTTAAGAAATACGCCGCCTTCTTTTTCTTCCTCGCTGTCACCAAGACATGAAGACCATGCCAGAAAATTTTCAAGATTGTCCGCACTGATTTTTACGCCCTTCGGCAGGCCGGTGCTGCCTGATGTGAAAATGATATAAAAGGTATCATCTCCGCTGACGGCCCTGTCCGCAGGTATGCAGGTCTCCATATCTCTGCATATTGCTTCCGCCTCGGTCTTTCCAACTACTGCCCTGTCGTGCAGTTCACCGATGATGCCGCTGCCGTCAGCGCTGAAGATAATAGGACATTCTGATTTTTCGATTATGTCACTTACTCTCTTTACGGGCACAGAAACATCGACCGGGCAGTATGCGCGTCCCGATCTTACACATGCCAGAAAATAGACCAGCATATCCGGATCCTTGTGCCCATAAACTACAAGAGGTCTTTTGTCATCTCCGAGCATGCTCTCCAGCCAGGAAGCGATCCTGCCTGAACGTTCCCACAGCTCGCTGTATGTAATGGATTCAGAGCCTGAAACAGCAGCCGTCCTGCATCCGTCTTCTGCTGCGGTACGGGCAATATGATCCAGTAATATCATTCTTGATTTCCCTTTCCTTACCAAGCAGGATTATGATCCTGCACTGTATACATACACACCTTCTATCGTCACACGAATTATATTATACGACTATCGAATAAAAATATAAACAATATTTTTTGTATTTGCATTATCACTGCATTTAGTCTTTGATCAACATATCGCGTCCGAGCAGAGCTGTCGCCTCGATGTGACCCGGTATGGCAACATAGATTCCTATATTTGCAAATGTACAAAAAGACATGCCGAATATTATATTATGCGACGATACCTATTGATGCAATGGCAGGGATCCCTTGATTTATGTCTCCGGCGTTAACGATTAACACTCTCGATTTTATCCCAATCAAGCGCCTGCAAACGGCGCTCAAATCTTATATAGCTGCCATTTGCATTCCTGTATATTGTATTTCAGGACATATTGTCTCTCAACCCCATTGATCTCGCTTTGACATAGATAGTTGTAAGTCCGGGCACCTGCCATACGCTTTTCATCGACAGATATTATTTTTCCTATGACCACATCACAGATATCTCCGTCAGTGTCCGTATACTTGAACCTATATGGTATAGGATGCCGCCCGGCCTCTTTGAAAACTGCTATTATATCAATGGGATGCGCCAAGATCTTCATTTTTGTATCCTCCCATCATTAGATAGTTCCCGTCATTTACACCGCCTTGTATCGGGTCTGTCTCGGTGTTCGCAAATACTGCCCTTTCAATCACTCTTTCGCCGAATTCCCTGCGTATCGCATCTACTGTTTTATTCAGCCGTTCCTCTTTTTCCAGACCTTCCCTGTCAAATATCGTAAGCTGTCTGTCGGCATTGCCGGAAAGATGTGAAACCGATACTCCTATCTGTCTCAGCGACTCGCCTTTCCAGCATTCCTCCAGCAGGCCGCAGGCTATATCATATATATCGCTCGTAGAGTCAGTATATCGCTGCAGCTGCACCTGATGTCCGTATCCCCACAGTTCACTGGTCCTGAGATGTAAAGATACCAGCGAAGATATACACCTTATCGCCCTCAGCCTCATTCCTACACGTTCGGAAAGGGCCAGAAGCACCTCTCTTGCTTCTTTCATGTCAAGCACGTCGTAAGGCACTGTGATGCTGTTGCCCACTCCTTTCTGGACTATGGCCTCATTTAATACCACAGGCGAACCATCCATACCGTTGGCATACTCCCATACCAGCTCGCCGTGGCTCTTGAGCAATGCTTTTATGAGAGCTCTGTCTGCATTTGCCAGATCACCTATCGTATTTATATTTACAGCTTTCAGTTTTCCGGCAGTGGCTCTGCCGACCATGAAAAGTTCGCTTATATCCAGCGGCCACATCTTTTTTTCTATCTCACAAGGGAAAATCGTGTGCACCATGTCGGGTTTTTTCAGTTCACTGGCCATTTTAGCCAGGAGTTTATTAGTAGACACCCCTATATTTACTGTAAACCCTAATTCTTCTTTTACGGCTTCCTTTATCTCATAGGCGGCTTTAACAGGATCCCCGAATTTCAACGTTGATCGCGTATAATCAAGGAAGCATTCGTCAACACTATACCTTTGTATCGCAGGACTGTATCTGCAAAGTATGTCATACATTGCGTTGCTGCATCGCATATAAAGATCGTAATCCGGCGGGAATACTTTCAAGTCCGGGCATTTCCGCCTTGCTTCCAAAAGGCTCTCCCCTGTCTTAATGCCGTATCTCTTCGCGGGGGTGGATTTTGTAAGTATTATACCGTGTCTGTTGTCAGGATCTCCTGCGATCGCTGAAGGAATATTACGTATGTCTATATCATATCCGTTTTCCAGCATGTCTGCAGCTGTCCATGACAAATAGGCACTGTTTGCATCGATATGCATTATTATCATGCCCACACACCTCTGCAGTCACTGTTCCTGTCTGTTGATTTTTTCTGTTATGAGCGTAGCATAAAAGATGGAATAAATCTTATAGATATCCATATATTCAGGTGTTTCTGCCTTCAAACGTGTGAATGCCATGTCCTGCTCTTCTATGATCTCGTCAAGGCTCTGATCGTTTTCAACCTTTTCATCCCAGACTTCCATTATGCGTTCATATCTTTGTTTATGTTCTTTTTTCATATCCACCACTTCCTATCTGCTTTGGTGAATATTATTATAGCGAACATATGTTCTTTTTTCAAGGACAAATTCGCACCAGGTGGATAAAAATAATATAAAACGGGCAGACCTTTTCCAATCTGCCCGGTTTTTATGCTCCGTTACGGGGCTGTTATTTTATCTTTATCTTCTTGAACGCGGACCACTTGCCGTAGTGAGTCTTGCCGCTGCTCACCTTATATGCTCTGACTTTGAAATAGTAGTTCCTGTTCTTTGCCAGTTTCGTGAATGTCCTGCCCGATGCCGACTTGCTCGCTTTGGTGATTCTGTAGCTGCCGCCCGCTTTCTCCCGTTGCTTTTCGCTCGATAAGCGGCTTCATCCGCTTTGTTGATCCAGTATTCCATATTGGCGTTTTCGGTAAGGCTGCAAATTGCCGCCATCGTACCTCATTCACCACACCATCTCCCATTTTAGTAACAGGTTCAGTATATAAAAAAGCCGCCCGTTTGGGCGGTTTTTGGGATATATCGTCGTTTTTGTGGGACGGATTGCAGATCGGGATACTATTCGGGCAGATTTAACAGGGCGAGCGCAGTAAAAACACCGTCCTTTGCCGTCAGCGACAACTCGCCTTCGCGGGCCTCCACTGTCTGCTGTCTGCTTAAAAGCCCAACAACGTATCTCTCGCTTGGAAATCCGTCCGGGCAGTCAAGCTGGGGCCTGCAGGCGTTTTCCACTCGAATTACCAGTTTGTCAGACTTGCGGTGGATGCGCACCGTCTTATGTCCAAATGTGTCCAGCCAAGGCTGTCAGAAAAATTTATGGTTGTCTGTTTAAGCATCTTTGCTGCATTTTCTTTCGTAAATTTGATACATAAACTGTCTGCACTTATATGTTTCCTTTAATATCACAAATGCCAAAACGGTATTTCTAAAAAAAAGTAGATGATCGCCAGCAGAATAGCTATCAGCAATATTAATAATACTTTTTCTTTAACGTCATCCATGTATCCACCTCATCAAAATAAATCGTAAACGCACTAACTGGTCCAAGTCTCTTACTAATGAAAATCATATGCACTGTTACTGTTTCTCATCATGTGCTTTTTCGGCCTTGTCTCTTTCTGCGTTCCGCTCATTTTATAATGATATAACAGAGCTGCAAGCAAAATAGACAGCGTATCTGCGACCGGCTGTGCCCAAACCAAACCTGCTGCTCCAAAAACAGCACCAAATATACAAAGAGCCGGTATGTATATCAGTCCCTGACGACTTAAGTTGATGATAAGTGATTGCGTAGCCGCACCCATAGCCTGAAGTGCATTTATCAGAACATAAAATACTCCAAATAATGCACTTGTAGAAAGCAGTATGCGGGCAAAAGATATACCATAATCGACAGCGTTCTCATTAGTTACAAATGCTCGTATAATATCATCTGTAAAAATGTAACAGATAACAGTCATTATGATGCTGAGAACGAGCGCAAATATCAATGAGAATCTCATTATCCTACGATATCTGCGCCAATTTTCAGCACCTACGCAATATCCTAATAACGGCTGCACTCCCTGTCCTATACCGATGCATACCATGCCGGTCATCATAGTGATTTTGACTGCAACGCCTATCCCGGCAACTGCCATATCACCGTAATGTGCCATACAACTGTTTAAAACGATAGAAGAAACACTCATGAGAATAGAACCGAGTGATGCTGGAATACCAATAGAAAGTACATTTTTACAAACCCCGCCTTTTAATGTAAAGTCTTTCGGGCTTATGCTGAGCATCGAAGTGCCTCTTATGAAGTAAATAATATAATACGCAGCGCCCACTATGTTTCCTATAACTGTAGCAGTTGCAGCGCCTGCTATATTCCAGCCAAACCCTAAAATCATCAGCGGATCAAGGACAACATTCAATAGATTTCCAACCAGCATTCCCATCATGGCTTTTATGGATTGTCCTTCCGCACGCAATATATTTGAATAGCAGTTGCCGATCAACACGAATGGCCCTGACAAGATAACTATTTCAAGATATGTTTTCGCCATAGTCCAAGTCTCGGAACTGGCCCCTACTAAAACAAGTATTTTATCCATAAATATCCAAAGTAAAACAGACATCGATGTCCCGACTATTACGCAGCTCCACATACAAAACGCAGAAACCTGCTTTGCGAATCCCTTTCGGCCTTGTCCCATAGCACGCGAGATCACAGATGTGCCGCCGATTCCGAAGATCGTTCCTACTGCCATGAACAGTAAGAAAACCGGCGTTGCAAGTGATACTGCTGCTACCATCAGAGCATTATGTGTCTGTCCTATAAAGAATGTATCTGCCAAATTGTAAACTAATACCATCAGCATTGATGCCATGGCAGGAATAGTATTTTTAAATACCGCTTTTGAAACCGGCATCGAATCGAACACCTCAAGTGAATTATTTGTTGCTTTCATAATCATCGCCCTTTCTGTTTTAATAGCATGCTATCGTTATGCCGGCTGAAAAACCCACCTGTTTTAGGTAAGCTTCATTATCTTACTTTAATTTGATTTGCTTATTTTCTTAGGAAGCGATTTCTTCGGCGTTTCTGGTCCATTATTTTTTTCCATTGGATCCATGCTGTTCTCCTCAGTTTCTGCATTCCTTTCTGTCACTTTTGAAACCGACCATTTCATCATATCCAGTTTTAATTTGTCCGCGCCTGCCTGAACGACTATATAGTCATCCTCTTCTTTAACAATTTTCCCTCTGAGCCCTCCTATAGTAACTATTTCATCACCTGCATGTAAATTGTTACGCATGTTTTCTGTCTCTTTTTGCTTTTTTTTCTGCGGCCTTATCATAAGAAAATACATTACCGCAATTATTAAGATCAGTATTCCAAATGTACCTATATTTTTCATGTTTTCTCCTTATAACCAACGTTACTGTTTATCTATTCTTTTCAAAACATCTATATATCCATAGAATCCCGGACTTTTTGCAGCAAGTATTTGAAGTCGTTTTTTTCATTTTCTGTCAAAGAAGCAAGCAATTTCGTTTCTGTTTCATTCATGTGCTTTTTACCATTTTCACACTTCTCTACTCCGGCTTTAAGTAAATGTACGATTTTGATGCGCTTGTCTCGCTCATCGCCGAATGTCTCTACAAATTTTTTTTGCTCCAAACGTTTAACTATTCCTGCAACTGTAGGCTGAGCTACTCCAAGTTGATTTTCAATTTCCTTCATAGTCAGACGATTTCCTTCGGTTTCATAAAGTTCTACCAGTAAGCCGATTTGTGTCATCGTCAGTTTTTCACTTCTAAGCGCATTGTTAGCGTTTTTTTCAAGTTTATCATGTATTTGTTTTATTATGGCTCCGCAGCCGTCCTGCTTTTTCATAATAGAACTCCTCTCTTTCATAAAACAATAGCACGCTATTATAATAATGTCAATAGCACGCTATTATTTTTTTCATCTTCCCATAATATTATTTAAACATCTGCTGATGTATCTCATTCTTTTGTAGATGGAAAAACTCTCTACCACCGCATTTTCTATAGAACATACCATTTACTTCAAAATAATACTAATATGACCATGTATCACGTAATAGAATGTATACGATGAAAAAGATATCACACAATAAAACAGACGCCTCTGCAATGTAAAAGCGTCTGTTTTTTGATATGTTATCTTGGTGCTCTAAAGTTGCTTTCTTCCGCCTCACTCATATCATCATACATGACTTTGCCTTCCATATCAAAATGCCCAGTGATTTTATAGCGCTTTCCTTGATTATAACCTGGTATCATCTTTGATAGTACCGCCTGCATAGTTTTGCTATTGCAACTCAGCGTACAGTTTTGCTCTCCTCTGTACATTATAGAATCCCTGCAATTAGAACGCCACGGCACAGGCATCTAAAATATACAAAAATTATTACTTATCTATGTTTGCATCAAGCGATTATCGCTTCTGACGGATCCTCAAAGAGGTCAGCCCGCAACGCCTCTCGGTGTGAACCTTAAAGCACTCACTTTGTACATAAGAGCTTCTTTCCATTCTTTCTTTACCGCTTCTCTGATATTTTCTACCGTATCGGGGTTACCGTATTTGTCGGCAAGTTCCTGGATCGCAGTATCTATTTTACTGTCTTCGGGAACTGGTATGTTATACGCTAACCTCTGTACTGGTATTTCTTTCAGAAAACCGTCAAGTATCGTTTTGACAAACTCTGCTTTTTCCATTTTTCTCACCTCCCTTATGCCATTATGCTATCTTTCTGTTATATTTTCAATCCAAGCACCTCACGAGGTGCTTTCTTTTCCATTTTTTTTGGGAAGGGACGCCCTTTCAGACGCCCCGTTGACTTTATTATCTTAAACTAATACTTACATTCCTGTATTGTAGTGGGCGTAATTTTCGTATGTGCCAGTCCTTTATCTGATGCCTCCTTCAGCAGTATTTCCTTCTTCATAAGACAGTCTGCGGTATTCCCTGCTCGTGCTCCATTTTACTTTCTTCAGTTTGCACTTTGAAAGGCCCGTCACTTTGATGGTCTTTGTCTTTCCCACTATGACAGTTGCCCTGCTCTTTGATATTGCTCTTTCCATTGTGTCTTCCTTATCAAATTAACAAAATTCTCAAAGCCACTGATAATTGCCTTATGGGTTGAGGGTTTTCTATTCCCATGGCTTTTGTTTTCAATTTGTATTATTAACGGAAAATTTGTAAAGACCTTCCTGCATCCTTTAACGGATACCCTCTTTTATCTCTATGCTTTTCTGCTGACTTTCAAGTTCTGCGAGTGCATAAAGAATGGAAACCTTCGGTATTTAATTTATTATTGCTATTGCTTTGTGTAACAGTCATTCATGCCGTTCTACAATTTTTTGGACTTGATGGAGGAGTATGATGAATACCCTGTATGTCCTCCGTACGTCTTATATGCACGTACCTTATAATAATATCTGCTGCCCCTTTTCAGCTTTTTCACTGTATAATTGAGTGTGCTGTTTTTTGTTATCGTTTTTATTTTCTTCCATTTGCCCTTGCTGTCTTTTTTCTGATATATATTATAGCCATCAGCGCTGGAGACTTTGCCCCAGTATACCTTTAAAGAGGTCCTGCTATTTCTGCTAAGCGTTGTTATTTTTGAAGCAGGCAATTTGTATTTTACAGAAACTACTTCTGAATCTGCACTTTCTATATCTTTTCCCGGGTAATTATTTTGATAGGTATGTATTTTATAATAGTATACGACATCAGGAATGAGCTCCCTGCTGTTGTCGATACTCCTCAGACTTGTAGTCTGATCGCATTTTTCCCAGCTTTCATACTGGCTTTGTCTGTATACTATGTATCCTCCTGCGCCTGAAATTTCACTCCATGTAAGTATATTTTTTCCGTTAGTAGTATAAACTGATACATTTATCGGCGGGGGAAGTGTTGTATCACTTGCAAAAGTCGCTGACGGGATCATGATCGCAACAACAGCTACCGCTATGACAAGGCATAGAAACTTTTTCTTTTTCATACAATATACCTCTTGAATAACTCTTACCTGCAAAAACATATGCTCATTCTATCATTTTCCAATTATTCAGTCAACTCAACTATCCGGATGTTACGCGCCGTACAGACAGTAAAATCCACCAAATTGGTTGCTTCTTCTTTAACCTGATTGCTTCGTCTTTTACTTTCTGCCGAGGTAACGGAAAACGTGTTTTTTATAGTCTGCATACTGTTCTCCAAACCGTGCAACGAGATACTTTTCTTCCTGCAATATCCGCAAAGGAAGCAATAGCATATAAGATTTTTTCTTAAAATTTCTCTCTATAGGACTTTTATATATAGACCTTCACCGACCTGCACCTTTCTGTTTTTTGGTCTGAGAAGGTTTATGAAATGACCTTCATCGACCTGCACCACGGACTGAAATCTGTACTGGTTTTAGTTTAGCCCTGCACCGACTTTCACCTTACAAGAGGAAGTCCTGACCATCCCAATGTTTTATCGTTGGGCATGTACACGATGAACTGATCATCGAATGCAGTCCGAATGTGGATTTTCACGTGATCTGTGAACAGATGGGAAGCGCTCCTTCCTGGATACCTGGTTTGCTGCTCCGGGCGGATGGATATGAATGCCCGTTTTATCAGAAAGATTAATACAAAGGTACACTGCCCTATTTTACCTTTGACATCAATACAACACTCTCGACGTGGCCGGAGTTTGGACAACTGATGTCAGATGGCCCATCTCAGATCTTACGTTTGCGGAAACATGTCAACGACTTTTTTTAAGTTTTATAGGTATGCGGGAACGTATCAATGATATTTCTGTTTGTGTCGGTTGTGCACCAGGAACATGTAAAATGCTTTTCCATTTTCATCCTCCTGTATTAGTCAAAAGACAACCTTTCATCTAATACTATTTATTGTCATATATTAAAGAAGTAGCTATCTCAATCAAACTGTCACTTTGTAAATCTGGCTGCTCATAAAAAGGATTATATATAGTTTTTTTCCTTTTAATATACCCCGCTTTCAATCCA
>Ga0268263_1000206_pt1 | contig 134302 bp, 122 predicted proteins | sample Biomet5_FD_190358 | JGI IMG/M metagenome (GOLD analysis project Ga0268263, IMG submission 190358) | Microbial communities from bioreactor (seeded with sewage sludge) at LBNL, California, USA - Biofuel metagenome 5 (SPAdes) (version 4) | ecosystem: Engineered > Bioreactor > Anaerobic >... | reverse complement strand
GGCATTATCCACCCGACGACAGGAACCTTTGAATTTCACAGCAGAAGACCGTGGATCACATACGGAAAACCGGGAGAGGTCCTTGCCTATGAGGAATGCTGCAGATACGTCCGCAGCCAGTTCGTGCGGGAAGACGAGCGGCATGTGTTCGACGAGACCGTATCTCTGTATTCGATCCTTTCTGAAATGAACAGGAATGGTACGCGTACCGCCACATATCTGAAAACAATCGGGAAGCGGACGGTATGCACGCGGCTTCAGTATAACTGGCTGGAAAAAGCGGGAGGGGATATCCTCGTCGTCCGCACCGATATCACGGAATCGTATCAGAAAGAGCAGCAGCAGATACGGCTTCTGGAAGAGGAGAAACGCGCTGCCGAGGCGGCGAGTATCGCAAAGTCCGAATTTTTGTCAAGAATGAGTCACGATATCCGGACGCCGCTCAACGGTATCATCGGCATGACGTATCTGACGCAGGAGCTGGAGCTGCCGGACAAAGCAAGGGAAAATCTCGCCAAAATCGACACCTCTTCCAAATTCCTGCTGTCGCTCATCAATGACGTGCTGGATATGGCAAGGGCGGAGAGCGGAAAGATCGAACTGCATCCGGAGCCGTATCCGCTTGAGGAATTCGGCAATTACGTCAATTCGATCATCGGGCCGCTCTGTGAGGAACGGAGACAGACGTTCTCGTTTGAGCCGGACGTTATTCTGACCGATGTTACGCCGCTTCTTGACAAGCTGCGCATCAACCAGATCGTGTTCAATCTGCTTTCCAATGCGGTCAAGTATACGCCGGAAGGCGGGACGATCCGGTATCGTATCGTCGAAAAGAAGCTGGAAGACTGCCGGATGTCGATGCATATTGACGTGATCGACAACGGGATCGGCATGAGTACGGAATTCCAGAAGGTGCTGTTTGATCCGTTTACGCAGGAAAACCGCGCGGACGCGGCAGAGATGCACGGCTCCGGTCTGGGACTTGCCATCACGAAACGTCTGATCGACAATATGAACGGAACAATTTCGGTGTCAAGCGTACCGGGAAAAGGAACAGCATTCCATCTTGATCTCAGTCTGGACTGCGTGACGGCAGGAGAAGGAAAAAATGACGCAGACACCGGCACCGGAAATGACGGAACAGGAATCCTTGCCGGCCGCCATATTCTCCTTTGTGAGGACCACCCGCTCAATCAGGAAATCGCGAAGGCGATCCTGGAGAAGCAGCGGGCGATCGTGACGGTCGCCGCAGACGGGGAGGTCGGGATGCGAGCATTCCTGGGATCCTCTATCGGATATTTTGACTGTATACTGATGGACATCCACATGCCGGTCATGAACGGCTATGAGTCAACAAAGGCGATCCGGGCGCTGAAGCGCCGCGACGCGAAAACGGTTCCGATCATTGCGATGACGGCGGACGCGTTCGAGGAGGATGTGAAGAAATGTCTTTCCACCGGTATGAACGGCCATATTCCAAAGCCGGTAGAACCGGATAAGCTGTATCAGGAACTGGAATCCTTAATGCAAAAGAATGAAAAAGGGGCAGCAGAAAATGAGTAATTCGGATGATTATATCGGCCTGATCAATAATATCCCATGCGGTCTGGCAATCATACATGCGGATCATGGAATGATTTATCTGGACATGGCAAATGAAGGCTTTATGGAAGTCCATCACCATAAAGGCGAACCTGTACGGAACGTGATCGGCAGGAATGTCCTGGAATCCGTATTTGAGCCCGATCGAAAGCTTCTTTTGGAAGAATATGACCGTATAAAAGAAAATGCGTCGTCTGTCGGAAACGCTGCGTATCGCTTTACAGGAAGCGACGGGAAACTGCATTGGGTCAGTATCCGCCTTCGTACAGCATATGTAAAGGACGGCATATCGTACTACTATGCTGCATACAACGGCCTTGATACACAGAAGCGGACGGAGGAAAAGCTGGAAGAAAGCCGCAGCAGGCTGGAAGAAACGCTGCTGAATTCGGATCTTCAGTTCTTTACGTATTATCCGGATCGTTCCCGCTGTGAAAATCTTGTGCTGAACCAGCGCTTTTCGCAGCTGCCTACCATTTGGGAACAGTATCCGGAGGACTTTCTTACATATACGCAGTGTCCAAAAGAGGATGCCGAAGGTTACCGTGCCATGGTACGTGATATCGACAGCGGAGCGGAGCAGGCAGAATGTACGGTGCGTTTCGTATACAAGGGCTCGTATATCTGGGAAAAAATCGTCATGAAAGCAGTCCGGGACAACAGCGGGCATACGATCCGTGCACAAGGGTATTCCGTCAACGTGACGGAAAAGGTCCGTTCCGAGGAGCGGCTTCAAGCGGAACGGGTACGCCAGAAAACACTGGAGGGCGGTGTATTTGAAACATTTTCTTTCGATTTGACGAAATCGTCGTATCCGGAGGTCAAGACGAGAGACGAGGCTATTCTTACCATGGATGTCAGCACGGAAATGCTGGACGAGGCGATCCGGATCTGTCCGGAGCTGGCTTCGACGAATCCGGATACCAGAGAAGTCCTTCTTAAGGCAGCTGCGCGGATCCCGGATCCGAAAGACCGCGCTGTCTTTATTTCCACATGCAGCGGCAGTTCCATGCGGGAAGGCGTAAAAAAAGGCCATTACAGCGCCGAGCTTCGTTACAGACGGTATGTAGGCGATCATATCCGCTGGGTGAAGACGAATACCGAGGTTCTTCACGATCCGGAGAGCGGAGATATGATTGCGTTTTATTATACGAGTGACATTCATAAATCGGTCACAACGGAACAGATCATCAATGAAATCGTAGATAAAAATTACGCTTGTGTTTCCTGCCTGGATCTTCAGACCGGTGTATTTTCGGTTATTTCCGGTACAGACTGTGAACTCCTGGGCTTGAACGGAATGCAGTATTCCACGGTACTTCGGAAAGCAGCCAGCAGGTTTGTTGCGCAGGAAGATGAGGAGGAATATATCCGGAATCTTTCAGTGGACAGGATCACCGCAGCACTTAAGAAAAACCGGTTTTATACCGTATATAACCGCAGAAGACAGACAGCGAAAGAGCTGCCGGGCAAGCCTCGTCAGCGTATGAAAAATGATATTTTTTATCTGGACAGCTATCGCGATATGATCGTGTTTCTGCTTTCCGACGTTACCGCGATTTTCGAACAGGAACGGGTAAGCCGCGAAAGACTGGAAACAGCGCTGCTGGCCGCAAAGCAGGCAAGCAGTGCCAAATCGAATTTCCTCTCCAGAATGAGTCATGAAATCCGCACACCGCTGAATGCGATCATCGGTATGGATACGATCGCGGCACAGTCGATCGACAATCCGGAAAAAACAGCAGACTGTATTTCCAAGATTGGACTTTCCGCCCGCTATCTGCTGTCGCTTATCAACGATATTCTGGACATGTCCCGCATCGAGAGCGGCAAGATGCTGCTGAAGAATATGAGATTTCCCTTCTCGGAATTCATTGCCGGCGTCAACAATATTATTTATCCGCAGGTCCGGGCAAAAGGCATCGAATATGAATGTACGGTGTCCGGGGAGATCTGTGAAGCATATTTCGGGGATGAAATGAAACTGCAGCAGGTGCTTGTCAATGTGCTTGGAAATGCGGTCAAATTCACGGCCAAAGGCAAGATCACGCTGGATATCAGTATTCTCGGACGTGAATCGAATCGGGAAAAGTTTCGTTTTGTTGTCAGCGATACGGGCTGCGGGATCGCGGAAAACGATCAGGCCAAGATTTTCGATGCGTTTGAACAGGTGGATACCTCAACGACAACGGTGTTCGGCGGAACGGGTCTCGGCCTTGCCGTTACGAAAAACCTGGTAGGCCTCATGGGAGGCAGTATTTCGGTACGCAGTATTGTCGGCGTCGGCAGTGAATTCACCATTGACGTTCCGCTGACTGTAGATGAGTCTGCCGTGCAGCGGCCGAAGAATCAGCCCAATTTACGGAATCTGCATACGCTGATCGTCGATGACGATCTTCTGATCTGTGAACAGACACAGGACATTCTGAAAGACATCGGTATGGTCGGCGAATGGGTAACAAGCGGTCATGAAGCCGTCGAACGTGTATATGTAAATTCGGAAAAAAACAGGAATTATGATTTTATTCTGATCGACTGGAAGATGCCGGATATGGACGGAATCGAAACGACGAAGGAAATACGCCGGATCGTCGGTCCTGACGTAACGATCATCATTATATCTGCGTATGACTGGCAGTCGATCGAGGCGGAAGCGCGTGCGGCCGGTGCAAATCTGATGGTGTCCAAGCCGCTGCTGCGTTCCACGCTGATCTCCGCCTTCGAGCGGGCGCTCGGGGAGGAGAAAGCGGATGTAATTCCGAAACGTGAGTTTGACTTTACCGGAAAACATGTCCTTGTGGCGGAGGATAATGATCTGAACGCGGAAATCGCAAAAACGCTGCTGGAAAACAAGCATTTCCTCGTCGACCGTGTGCCGAACGGCCTCAAGGCCCTGGAGAAATTCGTCCAGAACCCAGAGGGAACGTACGATGCGATTTTGATGGATGTACGGATGCCGATGATGGATGGCCTTCAGACGGCCGCCAATATCCGGCACTGGAACCGTCCGGATGCGAAGACGATCCCGATCATCGCGATGACGGCAAATGCTTTTGACGAGGATGTGGAAAAGAGCCGCGCGGCCGGCATGAACGCGCATCTTTCAAAGCCGATCGATCCGGACATGATGTACACGACACTTTATCATTTGATCGGCTGACATTCTTGACGCGTTCCACGCAGCTGCGCTGGAGCGCCAGTGCCAGTGATATCATCAGTTCATAACAGCTTTTCTGAAAATAAAACGTAAATGATACGCAAGTCTCCCGTAAATGGAGAGAAAACCAGTTATTAAAGTATCGATACAGAAATATTATATCATGCTCCTGACCCGTATGCAGCTGCCCGGGCCCGCTGTGAAGGATGTGACACCATGCGCAGATACGTAAGAAACCGAAAGATCATAACGCTCATTTTCGTCGCTTTTTTTCTTGCTTTGACCGTTCTGCCTGCACGTTCCGTCTCTGCCGGAGATATCGCTCCCGTCCGGCGCACAGTGCGCGTCGGAATTTCGGACTCCGATACGTCATCGCCGTCAGGCGGCGACAACAAAACCGTTACCTTTGAAAAAGAATACCTTCAGGCTGTTGCGGAATATGCGGGCTGGAATTATGAGTATGTGAATGCTCCGTGGTCCGAGTGCCTGGAAATGGCGAAGAATGGGGAAATCGACATTCTGATGGACGTTTCCAAAACGGATGACCGCCTCCAGTATTTTAATTATTCCAGTGAATCCATGGGTACCGAGATGTGCTGTCTCGTCGGACGAAGTGATACTGCCTTACATTACGATGATTTCGCATCGTTTGACGGAATAACGGTCGGATATGAGGAAGGCAGCACGATGATCGTGTCCATGCGGGAATACGGGAATAGAATGGGCTTTTCCTTTAACGAGAAACCGTATAAAAGCGGCAGTGAAATGTTTGCGGCACTTGATAACGGAGAAATCGACGCAGCGGTACAGACAAATTTTCTGGAAACGCCGGACGGACATGTGTTTCTCGCCATGTGTGATCCCTCGCCTGTCTATATTGTCACCAGCAAGCGGGTACCGGAGCTGAAGAACGAACTGGACAGCGCCATGGCGCGTCTTTTCAGCTACAGTCCCAGCTTCAACGAGGATCTTTACCGCGAAGTCTACGGGAACAGCACGGCACGTAACTCAGGCTTTACACAGGAAGAAACAGATTATCTGAATTCGGATCCCGTCGTAATCGTTCTGTATGAAACGAACTGGGCGCCCTTTGAGTATGAGACGGACGGGGAAGCAGCCGGCATCACGCCGGAAATCATCCGTGCGATCGGAAGGGACACAGGAATTACATTCCGGTTTGTACTGGCTTCCTCTACACAGGCGATCTACGACGAGCTGGGAGGTGGTTCGGCGGATACGGTCATGGCGGTAAGCTATGATTATCTCTGGGCAAACAGTCATGACCTGCTCGTGACGCAGCCGTATATTTCCGGCTCCGTCATGTGCGTGACCAGAGATCCAAATGTTGAGCCCGGATCGGCCGCTGTTGCCGTGGACGGATATCTCGCGAATGAAGTTGCCAAGGAGTATCCGGATCTGGAAGAAGTTCCGTATCTTACAACGGAAGAATGCATGAAGGCAGTGGCCGGCGGGGAGGCGGACTGTACATTTCTGAATTACTATCAGGCCAATTATTACCGCGCTATGAGTTCGTATGATAATTTCAGCTACAGGCCGGCGGACAGTATTACGCAGAGTATCGGGCTCGGCGTGACGAAAGAATCGAATCCGCTCTTGCTGGGGATCCTTTCGAAATCACTGCAGCGGATCTCCGCGAATGAACTGCAGAGCATACTAAGTGAAAATGCGGTCCGGCCGGAAAAGCTTACACCGCGGGTACTGATACGTCGTTATCCGGTTCAGATGGCAGTGGCGATCGGCTCTTTCAGCATCCTGCTCTGCATGCTGGCTGTGATGCTTTTTTCGGCCAGGGCCAGAAAACAAAGGGCATCCGCGCTGGCAGAAGCAAAACAGGAGGCAGAGGAAGCAAACCGGGCAAAATCCGACTTTCTCTCCAGAATGAGCCATGACATCCGAACGCCGCTGAACGGCATCATCGGTATGACGCATATTGCCGGGAAGCAGCAGAACCCGGAAAAAACGGCAGACTGCCTCGAGAAGATTGATACTTCATCCCGATTTCTGCTTGGTCTTGTGAATGAGATACTTGACATGTCAAAAGAGGAAAGCGGCAAGATGGAGCTTCATCCGGAGCCGTATTATCTGAAGGATTTTGAACAATATATCGATGCGGTAATCAGGCCGCTCTGTGCGGGCAAGAACCAGAAACTGACCTTTGAGATCCATACGATTGGGAATATCGTTCCCGAAATTGACATTCTCCGCATGAACCAGATATATTTCAATCTCCTTTCAAACGCGGTGAAATATACGCCGGAGGGCGGAGAGATCCGTATTGCGGTAAGCGAAGCCATCACGCAGGAAGGCAAAGACCGTCTCACGGTTTCAGTCCGCGACAATGGCATCGGCATGAGCGAAGATTTTCAGAAAGTTCTTTTCGAACCGTTTACGCAGGAGCATCAGAAAGAATTTTCCGAGATGCACAGTACAGGGCTGGGGCTTTCCATCGTAAAAAAAATAATCGATGCCATGGGAGGCACGATTTCTGTAACGAGCAAAATCGGTGTTGGCACAGAATTTGCATTTGTGATGGACGTTGATTATACGGAAGACAAGAACGAGAGTCATGAAATAAAGGATACAGCCGGGCAGGATGCATGGCAGTCCCTGAATGGAAAGCATGTACTGCTTTGTGAAGATCATCCGCTTAATCAGGAAATCGCGGTGTCTCTGCTTGCCGAAAAAGGAATTCTCACGGATGTTGCCGAGAACGGCGAAGCCGGAGTAAACCATTTCTCGGTTTCTGCCGTAAATTACTACGACGCGGTCCTGATGGACATCCGCATGCCGGTCATGGGCGGATACGAAGCAGCGAAAGCAATCCGCGCCCTGGACCGTCCCGACGCAAAGAGCGTGCCGATCATTGCCATGACGGCGGATGCGTTTGACGAGAGTATTCAGGACGCAAAAAAAGCTGGAATGAACGGATATGTGACGAAGCCGGTGGACCCGGACAAGCTTTACCGGACGCTTTCGGAACTGATTCCGGTCTCGTGACCGGACATGGAAGGCTTTTTTATTTTCTGTCTTTTATCTGCCTTCGGACAGGTCCGGTCGAAGAGCGTTCGATCAGTTTCAGCGGATACATGATTTCCACATAAGGCCGCGACGGCTCATTGATCCGCATCAGCAGAACATTCGCGGCGTGAAATTCAACAATTAAACAGCTTATATTTCTGATTGACACGCATTGTTGTATATGATATAAAGGTATTAACTCTTTGCACTGCTTTACATGCCGGTTCTGTAGGAATGAGATAAACAACAGTACAAACTGAGCAGGCGATACCTTTACGGGTGTGGGGCCGGGCCGTTTGAATCGGCAGCGGATAGCATGACAGGCGTATCTGTGGGACAGTTGTAAGTTCCGCGGATGCGCTATTTTTATGCTTCCGCACTCCTTATGAACCTTTTTTAAGAAGGAGTCTGCGTGTTATGATGACGGACAGAAAAACACTTGAGAAGAACAAGGTCTCTGACCGGCTGCTGGAAGCTGCCGGATCAGACAGGACGCAGATATATAAGCGGTATGGCCTGAATGAGAGCGGTCTCACGGAAGAAGAAGTATCCGGACGCCGGGAGCAATACGGAAGCAATGAAATCGATAGAAAGAAGCGGGACAGCCTGATGAAACGTTTGTTCCGCGCTTTTGTGAACCCTTTTACCGTTGTGCTTTTTGTGCTGACGGGAATTTCGCTTTTCACAGATATCATTATCCCGCCTCCGGACGAGCGGAATTACATGACTGTCATCATGGTCGTGACGATGGTGTTCATCAGCGGCCTTATGACGTTTTTTCAGGAATCCCGTTCGGAAAAGTCGGCGGAAAAGCTGCAGGCGATGGTACGAAGCACGGCGGCTGTCATCCGGAACGGAAAGCGGCTGGAGATCCCGATGGACGAGCTTGTTGCCGGCGATCACGTATTCCTCGCGTCCGGCGATATGATACCGGCGGATCTGAAGCTGATCGTTACGAAAGACTTGTTTCTGAACCAGTCTGCGCTTACGGGGGAAAGCGAGCCTGTCGAGAAATATTTTGAAGAAGAACGTGTCCTGCCGCCGACACCGCTTGAATGCCGCAGCCTTGTTTTTATGGGCAGCAATGTGATCAGCGGTTCTGCCGAGGGCATTGTGATCGTGACCGGCAGGGAGACGATCTTTGGAATGATCGCCGAAAAGCTGACCGGAAAAAGAGAAGCCACCAGCTTTGACGTCGGCATCAGCCGCGTTTCGTGGATGCTTATCCGGTTTATTCTTGTCATGGCGCCGGCAGTTTTCCTTGTGAACGGGCTGTTCAAGACAGGCGGGGACAGGTGGCTCAACGCGCTGCTGTTTGCGCTGTCCGTCGCGGTCGGGCTTACGCCGGAGATGCTGCCGATGATCGTTTCGGCGAATCTTGCCAAGGGCGCTGTCATCATGTCGAAGAAAAAGGTGATCATCAAAAATCTCGGCGCGATACAGAATCTCGGCGCTATGGATATTCTCTGTACGGACAAGACGGGGACGCTGACGGAGGACAGGATCGCGCTGGAGTATCACTGCAACATCCATGGCGAAGAAGATGCCAGGGTGCTGCGTCACGCTTTTTTGAACAGCTATTTTCAGACCGGTCTGTCGAATCTCATGGATCTTGCGATCATCCGCCACGCGGATGAAGAGGAAATCAAACCGCTTTGCCGGGATTATCAGAAAGTGGATGAAATACCGTTCGATTTCAACCGGCGGCGCATGAGTGTGGCCGTGGAGGACAGAAACGGCAAGCGTCAGATGATCACGAAGGGTGCGATCGAAGAGATGCTCGATGTCTGCGCCTTCGCCGAGTATGAAGGAAGCGTCGAGCCGGTTACGGAAGTACTTAAGAATGTGATTCTGGAAAAAGCGAATGACTTTAACAAGCGGGGCTTTCGTGTGCTTGGCATCGCACATAAGGCACTTACTTCTCCCGAAGGTGTTTCTCTGCCGATCGAAGAAAATGATATGGTGCTGATCGGATACCTTGCATTCCTGGATCCGCCGAAACAGACGGCGGCGGAAGCGATCCGGAAGCTTTTGGAATACGGTGTTTCCGTTAAGATCCTGACCGGAGACAACGAAGCAGTCACACGTCACATCTGCGGCGAGGTGGGGATCGAAAGCCGGAAGATCCTGCTCGGTCCGGAGCTGAAAGACATGACAGACGATGAGCTGCTGGACGCGGCCGAACAGACGAGTGTTTTTGCAAAGCTGAGTCCGGACCAGAAGGATCGTGTCGTAGCGGTCCTGCGCCGTCATCATACGGTCGGCTTCATGGGTGACGGCATCAATGATGCCACGGCGATGAAGTCTGCGGATGTCGGTATCTCCGTCGATACGGCGGTTGACATCGCGAAGGAATCCGCGGACATCATTCTGACGGAAAAAGATTTGAACGTACTGGAACAAGGCATTATCGAAGGCAGACGGACATACGCAAATACCATGAAGTATATCAAGATCACATCCAGCAGTAATTTCGGGAACATGTTTTCGATCCTTGCGGCCAGCATCTTCCTGCCGTTTCTGCCGATGCTGCCGGTGCAGCTTTTGATTCTGAATCTGATCTATGACATTTCCTGCCTTGCCCTGCCGTTTGACAATGTCGATGCGGATTACCTGACAAAGCCGCGGAAATGGGATGCGGGATCGATCAGCAGTTTTATGATGTGGTTCGGTCCGGTCAGCTCCGTGTTCGATATTCTGACGTATCTCGTCATGTTTTTTGTTATATGTCCGCGTATGCTCGGCGGCGCGTACGTTTCGCTGCCGGCAGAAGGAAAAGTAGCCTTTGCAGCCCTTTTCCAGGCAGGGTGGTTTGTAGAATCGCAGTGGACTCAGACATTTGTGGTTCATTCGCTTCGGACACGCAGGATACCGTTCCTGCAGAGCCATGCTTCGCTGCCCGTGTTCCTGCTTACCGGAGCAGGCATTCTGGTCAGCACGTCACTGGCATTGCTGATCGGGTTCGGCCGCGGACCGCAAAGTCTGCCGCCGCTTTATTTCGGATACCTGATTTCAGTTGTTCTGGCATATTCGCTTCTGGTGGCACTCGTGAAGAAATTGTTCGTCCGGAAGTACAAGGAACTGATCTGAGGAATGCTGTCTGAAACAGACTGAATATGCGTTTACGCTTTTATTACGGAATGCGTGGTACATTATTATCGGTAAAGGCAAATTGATTGCGAGGGGGGCCTTGAATTGGATAATATAAAATCACATTCCGGATTTTCACTGATCGAGCTGATCGTTGTAATTGCGATCATGGCAACGCTGGTCGCGATCCTGTCGCCGCAGTTTGTCAAATACGCGGACAAAGGCCGTATCGCGACGTGTCTTACAAATATGGACAATGCCGCGGAAAGCTTTCAGATCGCCAGGATCGATAATGAGCTCTCAGATAACAAGAAGACAGACGCAGAGCTGATGGATAAGGTAATGACGGAGATGGGGGCAAAAGTCAAAACTTCCGGTGTTGAATACACCGGACTCTGTCCGTCCGGCGGCACGACGACGCTTACCGTAAACGCAGACAATACGATCACGCTTACATGCAGCAGACACAGTGAGAACAAGGCGGAAGGCTTTGCGAAGACATTGCTTGGAAGTCTTGATACGATCACACGTACCATAACAAGCAGCAATTCATCCCAGTCGCTCCGGACGTATCTGTCAAACGGAACGAGCCGGGTGGACTCCGAAGCCGGCGATACCGCGACGAATGCAAATATGTCTTTTACAAAGGCGGTAAAGGACGCAATGGGCAGTGTGATCCCGGCGAATCAAAGCTGGAGGTTTTCGTACGACAAGACGAAAAAACAGTATCTCCTTTATGTAACGACCGGCGGAAAGATCACAACAAGCCAGAACGGTCAGAAGGTCAATGTGATCAAGTATGTCTATTCGGAGGACGGGACGCTTGTTAGCCAGACACCGGCGGAAGCTGCGGTGAAGATACAGGCGGGAGCTTATGCTTATTTGAATCCTTGATAAAAAGAGAATGGGTGTTCTCTGGTATGAATGCGGCGGGTGGTGTCCGGGAAGGGGCTGCGGTCTGACGGGCCTGGTTTCACCGGTATTTCTGCACTCGCCTATGGATGGCTGCAAAATAAACTCAGCGAGCTGTTTGGATCGTATCTGGTCAGATGGTGTTCTGCAGCTCGCTTCAGACAGTATTTTGCAGCCATCGCTTCGTGCAGAAATACCGGCGAAACTAGGCCCGTCAGCCCACAGCCCCTTCCCGGACACCACCCTCACGTATTCACAACGGGGAAAACCTCGTTGTCTTTTTATGTTATAATAAAACCCTAAGTGAATTTCTACTTATATTTTTTGAACGTGTGTAGGACAGTCAGTTTTGTTGTGAAACGGTCGGTCTGTATGGCAGGGGAGCGGGTTCGCGCGGACATAGCACATCTTCGCTGGCATTTTCAGCGCGAAGTGATGGCTGCAAAATACTGTCTGAAGCGAGCTGCAGATACCGTCTGACCAGATACGATCCAAACAGCTCGCTGAGTTTATTTCGCAGCCATCCATAGGCGAGCGCGAAAATGCCAGAAGATGCGCTTCGTCCGCGCGAACCCGCTCCCCCGCCATACAGCAGCTACAGTTATAACAAGAAAAGAGGCAATCCTATGATCCACGTAAGCACCCCTGAAACCACAGCTCCGAAACAGTTTAAAACGGAGCTTCAGCAAAAAGTATATGAAACACTGGCGTATTTGAAGATTCCCTATGAACGGGCAGATACGGAAGAAGCCATCACGATGGAGGACTGCAGGGCGATCGACGAAGCGCTGGATATGAAAACGGTCAAGACATTATTCCTGACGAACCGCCGCAGGTCGGTATTTTATCTTTTTATCACAGTCGGTGACAAGCCATTCAGTACGAAGGATTTCGCGGCGGCTATGCATGTTTCCCGCCCGTCGTTCGCACCGGAAGAACTTCTGGGATCGATTGCCGGAACGACAGTCGGCGCGGCGACTGTATTCAGTGCGCTGCTGGATGAGGACCGTGACATACAGGTTGTTTTTGACAAGGACGTACTTTCGGAAGAATGGTACGGATGCAGTGACGGTACGACGACAAGCTATATGAAGCTTAGGACAGACGATATCCTGAATAAGTTTCTGCCGTACACGAAGCATGTTCCTGCCGTGATCGAGGTATGACGGGCCGGAAGGCTATACGGCAGAGACGCTCTGCTTTTTCCGCAGATTCCAGAGAATATAAAAGAAAACGAACAGCTCGGTAAGCGGCGCGGTGTACCAGATCGACGGTCCTCCGAATACGGCGGGCAGCAGAAAGACAAAGACTGCGCCCAGCAAAATGCCGCGCATGAGAGAAATCGACATGGAGACGCCGGGTCTCTTGACGGACTGAAAGTAATACGTCGCGTTTACGTTGAAAATGAGAAGGACATACGAAATCATATATTTGCGCAGAATGGCCGGCGCGATCAGCGTGACGTCCGGTGTTGTTTTCATAAACAGCTCTGTGAGCAGACCGGGGAAGCATTCTCCCGGCAGTGCACAGATGATCCCAAGCAGAAGGGACGTCACAGACGCGTACCGGAACGTCTGACTTATCCGGCCAAACTGTCCTGCTCCGTAGTTGACGGACATGATTGCCTGGGAAGCTTCGCCGACCGCGTATCCGAACGTCTGGATCAGGACCGAAATCGTGTTGATGACGCCGTAGACGGCGAGAGCTGCGGTGCCTGCGTAAATCAGGATCTGATTGTTATACAGCACGGCCATAAAGCCCATCGCGAGATCGATGATAAAATTGCTGCTTCCCATTATGATAATGGAACGGAGGGTATGGCCCCAGCGAATCGCTCGTATCTTCTGAAAACGGAGCGTGTTCTTCTTCGAGAAGAGGTGCAGCACGAGGACGAGAAACGTGATGACGGATCCGATCGCGGTAGCAAGACCGGCTCCGCTGATCCCCATGTTACAGTTAAAAACAAAGAAAATATCGCCGAAAATATTGAAACCGCCGCCTGCAACGGCGGCTGCCATTGTATAAAAGGGCCGGTTGTCATTCCGGACGAATGACAGCAGGACTTGTCCGATTAAGAAAAATGGTGCGGCAAGGGTGATCCAGAACGCGTATTTGAGTGCAAGATCCAGCACGTGGCCGCGGGCGCCGAACGCGGTCAGAAGCTGTTTTGAAAAGAAGAAGAAAACGAAAAAGAGCATGGCTGACACGATGACGGAAGCGAGCATTGCGGCTGTATAATAACGGTCTCCGTCTTCTTTTTTGTTTTCGCCGCGTTTCTGTGCCATCAGAACGGAGCCGCCGATTCCGAGCAATAGTCCGAACGCAAAAAGCATACTCCACATCGGACTGAACGTAACGACGGCGGCTGTCCCCTCAGGCCCCTCATAACGGCCGATCACGATCGTATCGACAAGGGTATAAATCGACATGATAAGAGCGCTTCCAAAGGAAGCGCTTAAATATTTTCTGTAAATTTTCCGGAGATCTCCGTTCAGCAGATCCAATTTCTATCACATACTCCTGTCTGTTTGCCTGAAAAAAAGCCTTTCCTATATGATATCATTCCTGTTGCAGCTTATCAACCGGAACTGGATTTTCCGATTGACAAAAGCGGGAAAGTAGAATATATTAATAATAAGACTTAGTACTAATAAGAGTCAGAACAGTATTTTATAGAAAGGAGATTTATATGTACGAAGATTACAGGAAACTGACAAATGAGGTCGGCGCGCCGGTGGCTGACAATGAGAATTCCATTACCGCGGGACCGCGCGGTCCGGTCATGATGCAGGATGTGTGGCTCATGGAGAAGCTGGCGCATTTCGACCGGGAAGTGATTCCTGAGCGCCGCATGCACGCGAAGGGCTGGGGCGCATACGGAAACTTTACGGTAACGCATGACATCACGAAATACACGAAGGCAAAGATTTTTTCGAAAATCGGGAAGAAGACCGACGTGTTCATCCGCTTTTCAACGGTTGCCGGTGAACGAGGCGCTGCCGACGCGGAACGCGACATCCGCGGTGTGGCCATGAAGTTTTATACAGAGGAAGGAAACTGGGATCTTGTCGGGAACAATACGCCGACATTTTTTATCCGTGACGTTCATAATTTCCCGGATCTGAACCGTGCCGTCAAGCGGGATCCGTATACAGGAATGCGTTCAGCTCAGAATAACTGGGACTTCTGGACCTTGCTGCCGGAGTGCTTCCATCAGATCACGGTAGTCATGTCGGACCGCGGAATACCGGACGGCTTCCGTCACATGCATCTGTTCGGCGAGCATACGTTCTCCTTCTATAATGATAAGAACGAACGGGTCTGGTGTAAATTCCACTTTAAGACGCAGCAGGGCATCAAGAACCTGAGCAATGAAGAGGCAATGAAGTTCAACGGGATGGACCGCGAAAGTGCCGGACGTGACTTGTACAATGCGATCGCGAAGGGCGATTTCCCGAAGTGGACGATGTACGTTCAGATTATGACGGAGGAACAGGCGAAGAATCATTACGAGAATCCGTTTGATATTACGAAGATCTGGCGTCACGCGGAGTTTCCGCTGATCGAGGTTGGTGAGCTGGAACTGAACCGCTGGCCGGACAATTATTTTGCTGAGGTGGAGCAGGCAGCATTTACGCCGGCGCATGTCGTCCCGGGCATCGGTTTTTCACCGGACAAGTTCCTGCAGGGAAGACTTTTCGTATACGGTGACGCACAGAGGTACCGTCTCGGCGTCAATCATAATCTGATCCCGGTCAACCAGGCCAAGGGTGTCAAGGGCGGCGTCGCGGATTATCATCGTGACGGAGCGATGCGTACAGACGGAAATTATGGCGGCGCGCCGGCTTATTCGCCGAACAGTGCCGGAGTCTGGACATCGCAGCCGGAGGTCATGGAGCCGCCTCTGGAACTGAATGGGGCAATGTGGAATTACGACCCGAAGGATGATCCGAGTGACGACTGCTTCCGTGCCGGCGGTGATTTGTGGCGTGTACTGACGGAAGAGAAGAAGGCGATCCTGATTTCCAATACAGCGGCGGATATTGCACCGGTTACGGAGAATATCAAATACCGCCACGCTGTGCACTGCTATCTGGCGGACAAGGAATACGGCGAGCGGGCTGCGAAGGCAATGGGGCTCGATCTTTCGAAGGTCATAGAACTTTCCGGACTTTCCAACGATGAGCTGAATAAGGCAACGACGCCAAAAGACTGAACAGGGGGCTTTATCAGTGGTACAGACCAGAAACAGTCAGCAGCGGATTTTGATCGAAAATATCATGAGGGATAATTACGATCATCCGACGGCAGACGAGGTTTATGAGAAAGCGCGGGAACAGGATTCGCATATAAGCCGCGGTACAGTCTACCGAAACCTGAATTTGCTTGCGAAACGCGGAGATGTCCGGCGTCTTACCATGCCGGACAATCCGGATCATTACGACGGCAGGACGGACAATCATTACCATTTTCTGTGCCGCAGGTGCGGCCGGGTATTTGATACACCGATTTCGTATAACGAGACGTATAATGATATTTCGAAGTCTATGCCAGGATTTGAAACAGAACGGCACCGTCTGCTTTTTATCGGCCTTTGCCCGGACTGCGCAGAGAAAGAAACGAAAGAGAAGTAATTTACGGAAATACCGGAACGGAAACTGCCGTTTTGCGGCCGCTGTAACGCAGGCTGCGAAACGGCAGTTTTATTTTGTCCCTTTTCCGCTTCGCCGTACGTTATAATGATTGTAGGTACTTACAGAAAGGACAGCCGATATGCCAAGAACGTACGAAAAACTGGACAGGCAGAAAAGGGAGCTTCTTTCCGGGCTTTATGCTCTGTATGAGCAAAAGCTGTATCGTGTCGCGTTTTCCATTCTCCGGAACGCTGCGCAGGCAGAGGACGCGGTTCAGGAAGCATTTTTGAAGGTGATCCCTTATCTTTCCTGTGTCGGAAAACCAGAGGATGAAAAAACGAGGTGCATGATGGTGAATGCGGTCAGACAGACGGCGATCGACCAGTACAGAAAGAATAAAAGAGTAACATTTTCTCCGGAAGAAGAGGCGGAAAAAAGCAGTGAAGCGGTGGAAATGCTTCCCGCTGACAGTGCGGAAAACCGGGAATATATTCGTCAGATACTGTCAGAGATGTCAGAGCAGGATCGGGAGATCATCCGGTTCCGGTGTTTTTACGAGCTGAGCTACTGCGAAATATCGGCCGTTCTGGAAATCAGTGAGGAGGCTGCCAAGAAGCGGTTTCAGCGGGCACGTGACGCATTTCGGAAAAAGACTGGAGGTGCCGGATATGAAGGATGAGCTTTGGATCATGGGCGAGGAGGATGCACTGGCTTACATGGAGAAAGGCGAAGAGCATACTTTTTCGAAGAAATATCTGCAGGAAAAGAGCAGGATACTGGGGACAGAAAGAAGACACCGGAGGCCGTCCGTCCGGCTGCTGCTTCTTGCGGCGGCACTCGCGGCACTGGCGGCGATGAGTGTATACGCTGCGGTAAGCTATTATACGGTTCGGGCTTCGAAGAATGAAAATACGGGCACCTATACGTATACGTTCGAGGCGGCGTCCGATGTGAGTGAGATCAGTCCGATCAAAATTACAGCCGGCTATATACCGGCCGGGTATGGTGAATGCAGCCTCTGCGGGGAAAACAAGTATCAGCCGGTCGAAGGAAATGACCATAAGCATGGATTTTCGGTGGTTTCGGCGAATCAGAACGCAGAATTGTCCGTTCCGTACGTTAGTAAAACGGAGCATGTTATGATCGGCGATGTCAAAGCTGATATTCTGACGCGAAAAGGTGTCAGTTACAACCATGTGCTGCTGCTTTTCCATGAAGAGGACGGCCAGGTGATCGAGATATTCGCGGCGGATGATATTTCGGTCGAAGAGCTGAAAAAGATCGCGGAAAATATTACATATGAGAAAACAGAAAGCACAGAAGGCGTGTCCGCGGCTTTTTCCGGCAAAGAGAATGTGGATTCAAACGGCGCGCTCGAGAAACGGCTGACTGTTACAGACGATCAATTCATTTCAGTCGGTGATACACTCTTGTCTGTCTGCGGATCGGACAGCCAGGGAGAGGCGGTGCCGCTTCCCTGCACCGTTAAAGACGTGACGGTTAGCGACAAAGTGCCGGACGGCCTGGACGCGGATGCATTTCTGCCGGAAGACGGCAGGACGATCGATGATTTCCTGAATGCAGACAGAACATTTCAGACACGGCAGCGTCAGATCAGCTGCTGGGAAGACAACGAGCTGAAGGTGAAAACGGAAACAGTCAAGGTTCAGTGTGTGGAGCTGGTGCTTTCCATCGATAATCCGACGGACGGCGATGTTTCGGATGTCTTTGTCGGAGACGCTGTGGCTGTTCTGGAAAGACAGGAGGACGGCACCTGTAAAATCGATGAGGACGGACGGTACAAGGCAGCGTTTCTTTCGTGTGACGCGATGCCGTTCTATTTTGATCAGACGGATCATCCGCAGGACATCAAGCGGTTTTATTTCATGAATATGAAGGCAGGCGAGACAAAAGAAGTACACCTGCTGTATACGGTCGATGAAGATGCGGCGGATACGGCATATATCGGCCTCGGAGAAGGATCGGCGCCGGAGATGGGATATCTGAAGATCAAATAAAGGTATTGAAAAAGAATATATATATTGACAGGCATCTATCTGTATGGTATAGTATCAACGCCAGATAGATGCCTGTCTATGTAATGGCATCGGATGCAAGAATGTGGAATGTGAGGATAAGAATGGAAGAACGTGAAATCGCTTTGATCTGTAAGGCGCTTGGTGACCCAAACCGTATTCAGATCGTGCAGATGCTTTCCGACGGGGAGAAGTGTGCGTGCAAGCTTCTGGAACGATTCCAGATCACGCAGCCGACGCTTTCTCATCACATGAAGGTGCTCTGCGAGTGCGGGCTTGTAAACACACACCGTGTCGGCAAGTGGTCGCATTATTCCCTGAACTGCGATACATTCAATGAATTCCAGAAATATATCGAATCGCTTTCCTGCTGTAAGAATACGAACAAGAAAGAGTGTGAATACTGATGGTCTGGGACTTTATACAGAACCAGGTCCTGGGACTGAAATGGCTCAACGTACTGATCGGAAACCTGCTTCAGTCTCTGGGAATGGATGTGAACGGCAAAATTGGCGGCAGCATACAGTTTTTTCTGTATGACGTAATCAAGATTTCGTTTCTGCTTTGTTTTCTGATTTTTATTATTTCTTATATTCAAAGCTATTTTCCGCCGGAACGCAGCAAGAAGATCATGGGACGATTCCACGGTGTATGGGCAAACTGCATCGCGGCGCTTCTGGGAACGGTGACACCGTTCTGCTCATGCTCGTCGATCCCGCTTTTTATCGGCTTCACGAGTGCAGGATTGCCGCTCGGAGTTACGTTTTCCTTTTTGATTTCTTCTCCGATGGTGGATCTGGGAAGCCTCGTTCTGCTGATGAGTATTTTCGGCGCCAGGATCGCGGTCGCGTATGTTGTCTTCGGCCTCGTTGTTGCCGTGACCGGCGGAACGATTATCGAAAAGATGCATATGGAACAGTACGTTGAGGATTTCATCCGGAATGCCAGCAGTGTAGATATCGCATCGCCGACGCTTACACAGAAGGAACGGCTGATTTATGCGCGTGATCAGGTCAGCAATACGTTCCGGAAGGTATTTCCGTATATCCTGATCGGTGTCGGCATCGGAGCCGTGATCCATAACTGGATCCCGGAGAGTCTGGTATCAAAGATCCTTGGCAGCAGCAGTCCATACGGCGTTATTCTCGCCACACTGGTCGGTGTTCCGATGTACGCGGACATTTTCGGTACGATTCCGATCGCGGAGGCGCTGCTTTATAAAGGTGCGATGCTTGGCACCGTGCTTTCGTTCATGATGGGCGTGACGACGCTGAGCCTTCCGTCTATGATCATGCTGCGCAAGGCGGTAAAGCCGAAGCTTCTGGGGCTTTTTATCTGCATCTGTACCATAGGCATTATTCTTGTAGGATATTTTTTCAATGCGTTTCAATATTTATTTGTATAAAAGACTGGAGGAAAGACAATGGGACTGTTTGGAAAGAAAAAAGAGGAGCCGGAAGGCTGCTGCTGCGATTGTAACTGCAGCAGCGAGAACATGGAGAAGGCGGAGACGGAAAAGAGTGAAAAGGGCATCAAGATCCTGGGTTCCGGCTGCTCGAAGTGCAATGCTCTGGAGGAGGCTGCAAAAGAAGCGCTCGCAGAGCTTGGAATGGACGATACGATCGATCATGTCAGAGACTTTGGACAGATCGCTTCCTATGGCGTCATGTCGACGCCGGCTCTCGTCGTCGACGGCAAGGTTGTATCGTACGGTAAGGTTTTGAAGAAAGAAGAGGCGGCAAAGCTGATTAAAGAAGCGCGGGCATAATTACTGCCGTACCGAAACAAATTCATAATCCTTTTCCGTGATTACTTTTTTAAAGACATCATCGGGAATATCTTTACTCATTTTTACGACGGCGGTGCCGGATTCGTAGCTTACATCAGCGGATTCGACACCGTCGATGTTTTCAAGCGCTTTCTTTACGGTTGCTTCGCAGTGGCCGCACATCATACCTTTGATTTCGATTGTTTTTGTCATACTTTTCTCCTCCTTTTTGTGGGTTGTTTTGTTTGCTGATCGGATTGGTTTGTCTTTCGACGCGTCGAAGAGCCGGAATAAATTGAGCCGCAGCGCGTTCGTAACGACGCATACACTTGAAAGGCTCATGCAGGCCGCACCGAGCATCGGATTCATTGTTAAGCCGCCGTGGCTTATGAAAACGCCTGCGGCGACGGGTATCAGAAGAATATTGTAAATGAAAGCCCATCCGAGGTTTTCGTGGATATTGCGAAGCGCAGCCCGGCTTAGGCGGATCGCTGCCGGAACGTCTGTGAGACGGCTCTTCATGAGGACAACGTCTGCCGTGTCGATGGCTACGTCGGTTCCCGCACCGATCGCGATGCCGGTGTCGGCTCGTTTGAGAGCCGGCGCGTCGTTGATTCCGTCGCCGACCATGGCAACTTTGCCTTTTTGCTGCAAGGTGCGGATGACACTTTCTTTGCCGTCCGGAAGGACACCGGATATGATCTCATCGACGCCTGAGAGCACGCCGACGGCTTTGGCTGTTTCTTCATTGTCGCCTGTCAGCATGACGACGTAAATGCCCATATTACGAAGCTCACGAATGGCTCTGGGACTTTCTTCCTTGATTGTGTCAGCAACGGCGATCGTACCGATATACCGTTTGTCACGCAGGAAGAAGAGCGGTGTCTTGCCCTGGCGGGCAAGTGCAGCGGCTGTTTCTTTCATTTCATCGGAAATGGCTGACCGGCTCTCAATGAACTTCAGGTTACCGCCGTATAAGACGGTACCGTTTAAAGATGCAGCGATGCCGTTTCCGGGAAAAGCATGGAAATCGGAAACATCGTCCGGCTTGAAGCCGTGTTTTCCGGATTCCTGCAGAATTGCGCCTGCAAGCGGATGTTCACTCTTCTGTTCCAGGGCAGCGGCCGTCTTAAGAAGCTCTTCCGGCGTGATTCCGTCTGCCGGCAGAATGTCAGTTACCTGCGGTGTTCCGTTCGTGATCGTACCGGTCTTGTCGAGGGCTACGATCTGAGTCCGGCCGGCCGATTCCAGGGAAGCTGCGGTTTTGAAGAGAATACCGTTCCTGGCACCGACTCCGTTTCCGACCATGATGGCTACGGGCGTCGCAAGGCCGAGTGCGCATGGGCAGCTTACGACGAGAACGGAGATCGCGCGCGCAAGCGCGAACCCTGCGCCTCTACCGACGAGCAGCCACGATACGAGTGTGATGCCCGACAGAATGAGAACGGCGGGAACGAAGATGCCGGACACCTTGTCGGCGATCCTTGCAATCGGAGCTTTCGTGGCGGCGGCGTCGCTGACCATGCGGATGATCTGGGAAAGCGTCGTGTCTTCGCCGACTCTCGTCGCGCGGCATTTCAGAAAACCGGACTGGTTGACGGTTGCGGCCGATACGCGGTCGCCGGCAGCCTTGTCGACCGGAATGCTTTCGCCGGTAAGGGCGGATTCGTTTACGGCACTCGTTCCTTCTGTGACGATACCGTCGACGGGAATGCTGCCGCCCGGGCGGACGATGAAGATATCTCCGGTCTGTAAAGTATCGACCGGCACTTCCCTTTCGGTGCCGTGATCATCGAGAAAAGCCGTTTGGGGAGCCAGCTTCATCAGACTTTTCAGCGCGTCTGTCGTGCGGCCTTTGGAGTAAGACTCCAGCGTTTTGCCGACGGTTATCAGGACGAGGATCATGGCAGCTGATTCAAAATAGAAATCATTCATGTACATCATGACGTCGGAAACGGCGCCGTCGGCCTGTGCCCTGGTCATTGCGAAAAGGACATAAACGCTCCAGCAAAAGGAGACGAAGGAGCCCATCGCCACAAGCGTATCCATGTTCGGCGCTCCGTGGATCGCGCCCTTGAAGCCGTTTACGAAAAACTTCTGGTTGATGACCATGATGATCCCGGAAAGCAGAAGCTCGGCGATTCCCATTCCTGCATGGTTATTGACGAGAAAAGGCGGCAGCGGCCAGCCCCACATCATGTGTCCCATGGAAAGATACATCAGCAGAAGCAGAAAGACGATGGAAGAAAAGAGGCGGCGGAGCATGTTCGGCGTTTCCGTATCCGTAAGGATCGATTCGTCCGGTTCCTGATTTCTGCTGCCCTCCCTGGAAGCACCGTATCCGGCGGCGGTGACTGCATCGATGACGGCGGAAGAGGAAGCACTGCCCTCAACGCCCATGGTATTCGTGAGAAGGCTGACGGAGCAGCTTGTCACGCCGGGAACGCGCGAGACTGCCTTCTCAACTCTTGCGCTGCAGGCGGCGCAGCTCATTCCTGATATATGATATTGGTCCAAATGATCGACTCCTTTCATTGCGGAAGCGAAAGCTACAGAAACAGTTCCAGAATCAAGACAACGGCGCAGCAGGACGCGGAAACCGTGAAAAGACTGGCTCCCAGCCACGCGGCGACAATGCCGACGGCCAGCGCGGCTGCTCCGGAAAGCGGGCTTTGTGTCGCGTGAAGAATGGCCGGATACGTCATGACGGAAAGCGTGACGTACGGTACATAATACAGAAACGATTTCAGAAACCGGTTTCGGATCTGGCGTCGTATTAAGGTCAGCGGCAGGACACGGATCGCGTAAGTGATTCCTGCCATGATCGCGAGGTAGAGGCAGATGCTGTGTGTCATGATTCTGCCTCCTCGTCATGGTTTACCGGGAAAAATACTGCCGCTGCCGCCGAGACCGCAACGGTCAGGATGATGGTTCTCGTTCCGCTTGATATGGATGAAAGGAGCGGCAGTACGGAAGCGCCGTAGCTGGCCGCGAAACAAAGCGGTATCAAGACAGCCAGTACGTGGTTCTTCCGGCAAGGCGGCACGATGATGGCGATAAACATGCCGTAAAGCGCGACGCCAAAGGCACTGACGGCGCGGAGCGGCAGCAGGTTTCCGGCGACGATGCCGAGCGCCGTGCCGACTGCCCAGCAAGGTGAGGCAAGGGCAAAGGCTCCGTATGTATAGAACGGGTTCAGCGCGCCGGGCCGGGCGACGGATATGCCGAACAGTTCGTCTGTTACGGTGCAGCCCAGCATCATCCGCAGATACGTTGGCGTGTCGGATTTCAGCTTCTGGCTTAAGGCACAGCTCATCAGCATATATCTGGCATTGGCAATCAGGGTGATCAGAGCGATTTCCATATAAGTTGCGTTTGCGGCGATCAGGTAGAAAACGGCATACTCGCCGGCCGAAGCGTTTGTAAAGAGACTGGCCAGAAAGCCCTGAAAGGGAGTAAGCCCGGCTTTCTTCGCAATGATTCCGAGAGAAAAGGAAACAGCGAAGTATCCAAGCGCGATCGGGATCCCATCGCGCATGCCTGTGAGGAAGGCCCTGCCGTTCTTTCGCCGGAGGCTTTTCCGGCTATATTGATTTGTAGGTTGTGTCTGATTCGCTTCCATGATTCTTCCGGTTCCTTTGCTTTCCATGATCCGCCGTTTATTATAACAGGAATCGCCGGAAAAAGATAGCTTTGACACATACATGGAAATGCGCTACAATCAAAAAAGAATCGTTTCGCAAAAGGAGGATCCGATATGGCGGAAATACCGGAAGATACGGACAATATCATCGAACTTACGGATGAAGACGGGAATGTGGTTCCGTTTGAACTGCTTGATCTTTTGGAATATGAAGGGAACCAGTATGCAGTGCTTGTGCCCGCGGATGACGAAGATGCGGAGTGCGAAGCGGAGGACATCGTGATCCTGAAAGCGGAGAGCGGCGCGGAGGATGACGAGTATACGACGTATGCTTCCGTTGAGGATGAGGCTGTCGAAGATGCGGTTTTCGAACTGTTCCGTGAGAAGTATGCGGAGGATTTCGATTTTACAGAATAGAGATGTCTTTGCATGGAAGAAATTGACGTGAAACAACCAAAAAGTACGGTGAAGAAGGGGGCAGTTTATGCTGCCCTCGTTTTTGCAGCCGGTCCTTTTATTGCCTATGCTTTCGTGGAAGTCATGGAATGCAATAATCCGTTTTTGCCTCTGAACGCGGAAGTCATGCTTTTGAATTTTGGGCTTTATATCAGTCTTTTTCTGATCGTCTGGCTTATTTCGGGAAGACTGCGCTTTTCCTGCCGTGCCTGCGCGGGCTTCTGCTTCGCCTGGGGCGTGGCGAATCATTATGTCTATATTTTCCGCGGACGGGCGATTTTCCCGTGTGATCTTCTAAGCCTACGGACGGCCGGCAATGTGGCCGGCGGTTACAGTTACGTGCCGGATGGATATCTGATCGGCGGGATCGTGATTTTCATCGCTTATATGATGCTTACGCACTTTATCCCGAAAGAACGGAAACGTGCCTTTCCGGGATGGAAGATTTTTTCAGCATGCGCGGTTTCGGCCGCAGCTTTTTTGCTTGTTTTCTTTGGAACGAATTTTCTGCAGGATACTGAGATTTATGTCCAGCAGTGGAATACAACGCAGAACGGGTTTTTCCTGAATTTCGCGGCGGCGATCCGCTACAGCTTCGTTACGGCGCCGGACGGATACAGCAGTGAAGCGGCGGAGCAGATCGCGGCAGATTCGGAAGCATCTGCGGAGTCAGGCGGCACGGCCGCCGGTACCGATACGGTGACGAAGCCTCAGAACGTGATCGTGATCATGAATGAATCGTTTGCGGATATGACGATGTACAGCGGACTGCAGTTCAATGAAGACCCGACGCCGTTTCTCCATTCGCTCATCGGCTCGGACAATACGGTAAGCGGGATGATGTTTTCACCCGTGACAGGGGGCGGTACGGCGAATGTGGAGTTTGAATACCTCACAGGCGCTTCGCTGTCTTTCCTGCCTTCGGAAACTGTGGCGTATCAGCTGTATATGTATAACGGAGCCCAGTCACTTGTGTCGCGGGCAAATGCGATGGGCTATCATACGATCGCCTTTCATCCGTATGATTCTTCCGGCTGGAACCGAACCTCCGTCTATAAGTGGCTTGGCTTTGACGAGCAGCATTATGAGGACAGCGTCGAAGATCCGGAATATATCCGGCAGTATATCAGTGACTCATCGGATTACGGACAGCTCTATAAATGGACAGATGAAACGGATGAACCGGTATTTTTGTTCAATGTAACGATACAGAATCATTCAGGTTATTCGCAGGGGTGGAAGAATCTTTCTCCGGACGTTTCTCTGACAAGCGACGGTTTGCTGGAGGATACGCAGTATCTCTCCCTGATGCGGGAAAGCGACAGCGCGCTGGAAGAACTGATCGATCACTATAAGAATTCCGATGAGAATACGATGATCGTATTTTTCGGTGATCACCAGCCGCCCCTTTCGGATCATTTCTTCCGTACTGCATACGGAAAATCTCTGGAAAGCCGGACGACAGCGGAAGTCATGGAGGAATACGAGGTGCCGTTTTTTATCTGGGCCAATTATGACATTCCGGAAAAAGAAAATGTAGAAATCAGTTCCAATTTCCTTGGCGTTCTGACGGCGCAGGAAGCGGGCTTTACACTCAGCGGATATGAATCCTTCCTGAGCGGTGTCATGGATGAACTGCCGGTCATTACTACGTCAGGGATCGTGTCATCGGACGGGCAGATCTTCGGGAAGGCAAGTGAACTGAATGCGGAACAGCAGGAGCTGTACCGCCGGTATTCCTATCTGTCGTACAATTATCTTTTCGATAAATCCGGCCGTCTGGAATCGTTTTATTAGAGGTCCTGTCTTTTCGCGGCTTCGACGATTTTCCGGTATGGTGCGATCATTCCTTCATTCATTTTATTGCCCATTTTGGCGCGGACGGACGGATTGCGGACAAGTGCGCCGAGAAAGCACATCTTCAGCATCTGTCCTGTTTTCTTCTGCGGGAAGTCATAGATGCCGTGCTTCTTATAGTAAATGTGGTCCGCCTTCATAAGGCCGCGCATGAGCCAGATCAGGTCACGGAAGATTTTCATGCCGCCTACACCGTAGAAATTGCGCGGACCGACGTATTGATTTTCAAGTGCATAAGAAAGCCGGGCTGCCATCGATGAAATGGTCTCTTTGTCGGTGCCTGCGCCGGCCAGATAATTATGTCCGACCTGGCATCGCGCTTCGATGACAGTCTGCAGATTCGTTTCTTTCTCATAGTTTCCGCGGATAATGTATCCGAAAGGCTTTCCTTCCGTTACGGTACGGTGACCGTTGCAGAACTGCCTGTCGTCGTACATCTTAAAACGTGCGCCCATGGAATGGTCCCGGATCGTAAAGGCATAGACGATGGCGCCGGCGCTCTGGATCGTGCCGCGCAGGAAGGTGTCAAATCCGTCTTTGCAGACACATGTTCCGTCGCCTGCGCAGTGAAAGCATCCGAGACAGCCGCCTGCGAACGGATATTCCGCGATATCGACGGTCCGGACCTTATACGAATATACGGCTGTAAAATCCGCGATCATTTCCTTCAGGGACCCGTCGTCCCCGCGGGAATCCATGACAACGACCGTATCAAAACCGGGTTGCTTCGGCACTTCAGTGAGAGAAGATTTGTACGGCAGAAGGACAGGTTCTTTTTCTGCGGAAACGGGCTCGCTGATGCTGTTCGTTACACAGTAAGTCACGAATTTCATGAAAGCAGCGGCATCTTTCTGTCCGGATTCGGAAAGCAGATCGTCCATGTCGGCCGATAATCCGTGAATGATTCTCATCCCCATGCCGCGGCAGTTGTCTTCGATAAACCGGTGTGCCGTCATATCATAAAAATGTTTCGATGTTGTGATCTGTGTGGCAAATTTTCCGGAAAGGGATGTGCCGGACGATTTCAGAAGTTCGATGAACCGATGAAGCTGGGACGGCACCAGGAAGGTATATACAGGATAGGAAAATAGCAGCAGGTCGGCTTCTTTCATGAAAGAGAGGGCTTCCGTCATGTCTTTTTCGCAGGTCCGTATTTTCTGAGCAGCGTTGATAAAAGTAAACCGGTGTTCCGGAAAAAGCTTCTGCAGGTACAGGCTTGTTTCCAGTGTGATGCTGTATGTACCCTTCGGGGATCCGTTGATGACACAGATTTCCATAAGATTCCTCACATTCCGGCAGAACATCTGCCGCTGAAATAAAAAACCCGCAGCAGTCCCGGAAAAGGATCGCTGCGGGTCATTCGACAAAAATTAAGCTTCGCCTTTCCAAAGACCGTGAAGATTGCAGAAAGCATATGCACGAACAGGCTCGTCGCCCTCGCAGAGCATAAACTCCGCTTCCGGTGCGCTTCCCGGCTTCAGTTCCTTGCGCTGGTTGCCCTGCTTTGTCTGCAGTGCGATCCATTCGATATAATGCTCGTCTGCCATAGGATGAGGCACAGAGCCCACCTTGACGGTTACCTTCTGACCGGAAACAGCGATAACAGGTACGTGCTTCTCAGAAGCGGCATCGGTAGAATTGGCGGTCAGTTCCTTCATGGGTTCTCCGCAGCAGGATAGCGTGCCGCCTCCTTCACGAACGGAAGCAACGATATTGCCGCAGCGTGCGCAGATGAAAAATTTCATAAAAACAATCTCCTTTCCGTTGAAAACAGGATAATATGAAATGCTCTTCTTAACAACCTTATTATATATGCAGACACCGAAAAAAGCAATGTAATTGCGTGTCTGCAGAAGCGCGGCGGATGATTAAAAAAACACGACATCGCGACAGTCAGAAAATACTTGACGAAATGCACGATTCCGTGATATGCTAGTTGGGCAAATAGGAACAGGTCTTTTTTTTATGCCCAAAATGATGCCAGGATATGGAATGAAGTGAGGTGGAAGCTGTGCGTACAAGAATCACACTGGAATGTACTGAATGCAAGCATCGTAATTATAATACGACGAAGGACAAGAAGGCACATCCGGACAGAATGGAAATGAAGAAATACTGCAAGTTCTGTCAGAAGCATACAATGCATAAGGAAACAAAATAATACAGACTGACAAGAAAGTGAGGAAATATGGAAAACAAATCTTCGTCTGCGGATAAACCGCGCAGGAAGAGCTGGACCGAAGGGCTCCAGGCTGAATACCATAAAATCACGTGGCCGGACAGAGGTCTGCTTGGAAAGCAGTCCGGAGCGGTAATTGTCGTATCGATCATTCTTGGAATCATCATCACGATCGTCGACATCCTTGCGAAGTACGGAATACAGTTTGTCGTGAAATAATGTGAGGTGAAGTCATGGCAGAGGCGATGTGGTACGTTGTTCATACGTATTCAGGTTATGAGAACAAAGTAAAGGCCAACATCGATAAAGCAATCGAGAACAGACACCTTGAGGACGAGATACTGGAGGTACGTGTTCCGATGCAGGAAGTCGTTGAGTTGAAGAACGGCGTTTCCAAGCAGGTTTCCAAGAAGATGTTTCCGGGGTACGTTCTGATCCATATGATCATGAACGACGATACCTGGTATGTAGTACGGAATACTCGCGGTGTGACAGGCTTTGTCGGACCCGGCAGCAAACCGGTTCCGCTTTCCGAGGAGGAAGTGTCACCGCTTGGCATGAACCCGGGTCAGGTCGTTATAGATGTTGCGGAGGGCGATACGGTAACCGTCATCTCCGGAGCGTGGAAGGATACGGTCGGTGTCGTAAAGACCGTCAATCCGAGCAAGAGCAGTCTTACCATCAATGTAGAATTGTTCGGCCGCGAGACCCCGGTCGAATTAGGTTTTGCGGAAGTAAAGAAGATGTAGCAGCCTTGCGAGGCTTGCACATAAAGAAGCATGTGGGAGGGACATACCCGCTACATACCACAACACTTTCCGTGTTGTTATAACATTAGGAGGTGCCCGAAATGGCAAAGAAAGTAGAAGGTTATATTAAATTGCAGATCCCGGCCGGGAAAGCAACACCGGCTCCGCCGGTTGGTCCGGCGCTTGGGCAGCACAGCCTGAACATCGGCGAGTTCATTAAGCAGTTCAACGCCAGAACAGCCGAGATGGGCGACGTCATCATTCCTGTCGTCATTACATCCTATACGGACAAGAGTTTTACTTTTATTACGAAGACTCCGCCTGCAGCAGTTCTGATCAAGAAAGCCTGCAAGATTCAGTCCGGTTCCGGAGTTCCCAACAAGACGAAGGTAGCCGTGATCACGAAAGAGCAGCTGAAAGAGATCGCAGAAACGAAGATGAAAGATCTGAATGCGGCATCGATCGAAGCGGCCATGAGCATGATCGCAGGAACGGCCAGAAGCATGGGCGTTACCGTTAAGGAAGCATAGAGACTGACGATTCGTGGAAGGGGAAACCCGATACTACCACAGGAGGTATGAAGATGAAAAGAGGAAAGAAATACAGAGAAGCAGCGGCGCTGATCGACAGAACGACACTTTACGAGAAGGATGAAGCAGTCGCACTTGTAAAGAAATCAGCTACTGCGAAATTCGATGAGACAATAGAAGCCCATATCCGTACGGGATGCGACGGACGTCATGCAGATCAGCAGATCAGAGGCGCCGTGGTTCTGCCGCACGGAACCGGCAAGAAGATCCGGATCCTTGTTTTCGCAAAGGATGCAAAGGCGGATGAAGCCCGCGCGGCCGGAGCGGATTTTGTCGGCGGCCAGGAGCTGATTCCGAAGATCCAGAATGAAGGATGGCTGGATTTTGATGTTGTAGTTGCGACTCCCGATATGATGGGTACGGTCGGACGTCTCGGCCGTGTACTTGGACCGAAAGGCCTGATGCCGAATCCGAAGGCAGGTACCGTTACGATGGATATTACAAAGGCGATCGCCGATATTAAAGCAGGTAAGATCGAGTACCGTCTTGACAAGACCAACATTATCCATGTACCCGTGGGCAAGGCTTCCTTTACGGAAGAGCAGCTGAGCGAGAATTTCCAGACACTGATCGATGCCATCAACAAGGCAAGACCGGCAGCCGTCAAGGGACAGTATTTAAAGAGTGTCGTCCTTACGTCTACGATGGGCCCGAGCGTCAAGATCAATCCTGCGAAGCTCGCATAGGTGCGGCGTACTGTTTGTACCGGAGACGTTTTCAATGATTTATTTGACATCACAGAATTACCGTGATATGATATGCAAGTATTACTGCCGAAGACAGCAGGTGCCGCAAGGCATAAGGAATGTTACTTCAACGCCTGCCGAGGAAATGATTCAGAAATAAGATGATCAGAGCCTCCTTGTCGTTCCGGCAGGGAGGCTTTTTATGCAATACAAATATTACAGAAGGAGGTACACCATTCAATGGCAAAAATCGAATTAAAACAGCCGATCGTTCAGGAAATTGCTGATACTGTTAAGGATGCCGGAGCTGTTGTGTTAGTTGATTACCGCGGTCTTACGGTGGAGCAGGATACAGCTCTCCGCCGCGAACTGCGTGAAGCCGGCATTACGTATAAGGTTTTTAAGAATACCATGATGAAGCGTGCATTCGAGGGAACACCATTCGCTGAGATGGATTCTTATCTGGAAGGACCGAGCGCGATCGCAGTGACCGGGGAAGATATTATGGCACCGGCACGAATCTTTTTCAAGACAGCCAAGACTGTGAAGGCACTGGAAATGAAGTGCGGTGTTGTAGAAGGAGTTTTCTATGACGCGGCCGGCATGACGGAGCTCGCACAGATCCCGGCCAGGGATGTTCTGCTTTCAAGACTGCTTGGAAGTTTCCAGTCACCGATGGCAAACTTTGCCCGTGTGATCAAGCAGATCGCGGAGAAGAACGGCGAGGCAGGAGCTTCCGAAGAACCTGCAGCGGCAGCAGCGGAAGAACCGGCGGCGGAAGTATCGGCAGCAGAAGCGCCGGCGGCGGAAGCACCGGCGTCGGAAGTACCGGCAGCAGAAACAGCACCGGAAGCATAATGTTCAGAACGAGTTTAACAAGTAGAGTTTCATTTCGCAAATAAAATACGGAGGTAAATAAAATGGCAAAATTATCAACAGCCGAGATCATTGATGCAATTAAAGAATTATCAGTAGTTGAATTAAACGACCTTGTCAAGGCATGTGAGGAAGAGTTCGGAGTATCGGCTTCAGCCGGAGTTGTTGTTGCTGCAGCGGCAGGCGCTGGTGAAGCGGCAGTAGAAGAGAAGGATTCCTTCGACGTTGAACTTACGACAATCGGCGAGACAAAGGTAAAGGTTATCAAGGTCGTTCGTGAAATCACCGGACTTGGCCTGAAGGAAGCAAAGGATCTTGTTGACGGTGCTCCGAAGATCGTGAAGGAAGCCGCTCAGAAGGCTGAAGCAGAAGAGATCAAGGCCAAGATCGAAGAGGCAGGCGGAACCTGCACACTGAAATAAGTTTTTTATCCTGATCAATTTATTGATTGACAGAAGGAATGCTTTGTGTTACAGTTAAAAATGCACTATTATGGAATGGTTTGCCCATAATAGTGCAGGAAAGCTGTAATACAGAGCTTTTTCTGTTTTAAGACCGTCTAACCACAATTCTAAGGAGTGAAGCATCAATGGAGAAAAACAGGATCCGCCCTGTTCAGGCAGGGAAATGTACCCGTATGAGTTATGCTCGTCAGAAGGAAGTTCTGAAAATGCCGAATTTGATCGAGGTTCAGAAAGATTCCTATCAATGGTTCCTGGATGAAGGTTTAAACGAAGTATTTTCCGACATTTCTCCGATTGCCGACTACAGCGGACAGCTTAGTCTGGAGTTTGTTGATTTTACGCTGTGTGAGGACGATGTGAAGTATTCCATCGAAGAGTGCAAGCAGCGTGATGCTACTTATGCCGCTCCTCTAAAGGTGAAAGTACGCCTTTATAATAAAGAGAACGACAAGATCATAGAGCATGAAATATTCATGGGAGATCTGCCGCTCATGACCGAGACGGGCACATTTGTCATCAATGGCGCAGAGCGTGTCATTGTCAGCCAGCTGGTCCGCTCGCCTGGTATTTATTATGGAATCACACACGATAAGCTTGGAAAGAAGCTTTATTCCTGCACCGTCATTCCGAACCGCGGCGCATGGCTTGAGTATGAAACCGACTCCAACGATGTGTTCAGCGTACGTGTCGACAGAACGAGAAAAGTGCCGATCACAGTACTGATCCGCGCTCTCGGTATCGGGACGAACGAAGAAATTATCGATCTTTTCGGGGAAGAGCCGAAGATTCTGGCAAGTTTTACGAAGGATACCGCAACGAATTATCAGGAAGGACTTCTTGAGCTTTACAAGAAGATCCGCCCCGGTGAGCCGCTTGCCGTTGAAAGTGCGGAAAGCCTTATTAATGCTATGTTTTTTGACCCGCGCAGATACGATACGGCGAAGGTTGGCCGGTATAAATTCAACAAGAAGCTTATGTTCCGCAGCAGGATCGCCGGTCATGTCCTTGCAGATGACGTTGTGGACGAGAATACCGGAGAGATCATTGCGAAAGCAGGCGACAGGATCACACGTGAGAAGGCAGACGAGATTCAGAATACGGCTGCTCCGTTCGTGTGGATGATGGCGGATGATGAACGCCGTGTCAAGGTCCTTTCCAATATGATGGTCGATATCCGGAATTTTGTTGATGTTGATCCGCATGAGGTCGGCGTGACAGAGCTTGTTTACTATCCGGTTCTGAAGAAGCTGATCGAGGAGAACGGCGATGATATGGATGCGCTGAAATTCGCGATCCGCCGCAGTATCCACGATTTGATCCCGAAACATATTACGAAGGAAGACATCCTTGCTTCCATCAATTATAATATGCACCTTGAATACGGCTTCGGAAACGATGATGATATCGATCACCTTGGAAACCGCAGGATCCGTGCTGTAGGCGAATTGCTGCAGAATCAGTACAGGATCGGTCTCGCCCGTCTGGAGCGTGTCGTACGGGAGCGTATGACGACGCAGGATATCGAGACGATCACTCCGCAGTCGCTGATCAACATCAAACCGGTAACAGCGGCGGTCAAGGAGTTCTTTGGATCTTCCCAGCTGTCGCAGTTTATGGATCAGAACAATCCGCTTGGAGAGCTTACGCATAAGCGCCGTCTCTCTGCACTGGGACCGGGCGGTCTGTCGCGTGACCGTGCAGGATTTGAGGTTCGTGATGTCCATTACTCGCATTACGGCAGAATGTGCCCTATCGAGACGCCGGAAGGTCCGAACATCGGTCTGATCAATTCGCTCGCCACATACGCGCGGATCAATCAGTATGGCTTTATTGAGGCACCATACCGTAAGATCGACAAGACAGATCCGGAGAATCCGGTCGTTACGGACGAAGTAGAATATATGACGGCTGATGAGGAAGACAATTACCATGTCGCGCAGGCGAATGAGCAGCTCGACGAGGAAGGTCATTTCATACGCAAGAACGTTTCCGGCCGCTACCGTGAAGAAACACAGGAATACGAGAAGACAGCGTTTGATTATATGGATGTTTCCCCGAAGATGGTTTTCTCTGTCGCAACAGCGCTGATTCCGTTCCTTGAGAATGATGACGCGAACCGTGCCCTTATGGGCTCCAACATGCAGCGCCAGGCTGTGCCGCTTCTTACGACGGAAGCACCGATCGTAGGGACAGGTATGGAAGAGAAGGCTGCGGTCGATTCCGGGGTCTGCGTCGTGGCGAAGCATGACGGCGTTGTGGAACGTGCCGAATCCGAACGGATCATCGTCAAAACGAGTGAGGGCAGGGATGAGTATCATCTAACCAAGTTCCTGCGCAGCAATCAAAGCAACTGCTACAACCAGAGGCCGATCGTGAATAAGGGCGATACGGTCAAGGCCGGTGAAGTGATCGCTGACGGACCGTCGACTTCCCAAGGGGAGATGGCTCTCGGCAAGAATCCGCTGATCGGATTTATGACATGGGAAGGCTATAACTATGAGGACGCCGTACTGATCAGTGAGCGGCTTGTCCAGGATGATGTTTATACATCGGTCCATATCGAGGAATATGAGGCAGAAGCCCGTGACACGAAGCTTGGACCGGAGGAAATCACACGGGATATTCCGGGTGTCGGCGACGATGCGCTGAAAGATCTGGATGAACGTGGAATTATCCGTATCGGCGCGGAGGTTCGCGCAAGTGATATCCTTGTCGGCAAGGTTACTCCGAAGGGCGAGACAGAGCTTACGGCTGAGGAACGTCTTCTTCGTGCAATCTTCGGCGAAAAAGCGCGTGAAGTCCGGGATACATCCCTTAAAGTGCCGCATGGTGAATACGGTATCGTAGTAGATGCCAAGGTCTTTACAAGAGAGAATGGCGACGAGCTTTCACCCGGCGTGAATCAGGCTGTCCGTATTTATATCGCCCAGAAACGTAAGATTTCTGTCGGTGACAAGATGGCCGGCCGTCACGGAAATAAGGGTGTTGTTTCGCGTGTCCTTCCTGTTGAGGATATGCCGTATCTGCCGAACGGAAGACCGCTCGACATTGTACTTAACCCGCTTGGTGTGCCGTCACGTATGAATATCGGGCAGGTTCTTGAAACACATTTAAGCCTTGCGTCCGTAGCACTTGGATTTAAAGTTGCAACACCGGTATTTGACGGTGCGGATGAAGAGGATATCATGGATACACTTGACCTGGCAAATGATTATGTCAATCTCGAGTGGAATGAGTTTGAAAAGAAGCATGAGCAGGAACTTCTGCCTGAGGTGCTGGAGTATCTTCATACCCATCTGGACAACAGAAAAGTATGGAAGGGTGTGCCGATTTCCCGTGACGGGAAGGTGCGTCTGCGTGACGGGCGTACCGGAGAATACTTTGACGGTCCCGTCACGATCGGTCATATGCATTATCTGAAACTGCATCATCTTGTTGACGATAAGATCCATGCAAGATCGACCGGCCCGTATTCACTCGTTACGCAGCAGCCGCTCGGCGGAAAAGCACAGTTCGGCGGACAGCGTTTCGGAGAGATGGAGGTCTGGGCTCTTGAGGCATACGGTGCTTCCTATACGCTTCAAGAGATTCTGACTGTGAAATCGGATGACGTTGTCGGACGTGTCAAGACGTACGAAGCGATCATCAAGGGAGACAATATACCGGAGCCGGGCATTCCGGAGTCCTTCAAGGTACTGCTTAAGGAACTGCAGTCTCTTGGTCTGGATGTGAAGGTCCTTAAGGAAGACGGCGAGGAAGTTAATATTTCGGAATCCGTTGATTACGGCGAAACGGATTTCCGCTCGATCATGAATGATGGCCGGGATTTCAATGATTCGGATGAACAGCTGGGACATTACGGCTTCAGCAGGCAGGAATTCAAGGACGGAGATCTTGTCGATTCGGAAGAGAATCCGGAAGAGCCGGAAGAAGAGGAAGAGGAACCGGATGCAGACGCGGATTTCGATGATACGACGTTCGCAGAAGACGATCTGGAGCTTCCGGGAGTCGACACGGAAGATTTGCTTGACGAGATATTAGGTGATGATGTTCCTGATGATGAAGAGTAGAAAGGAGTCCATCAATGGCAGAAACAACAAGCAATGATACATATCAGCCACTGACCTTTGATGCAATCAAGATTGGCCTGGCTTCCCCGGAGAAGATCCGGGAATGGTCGCGCGGTGAGGTTAAGAAACCGGAGACCATTAATTACAGGACGCTGAAACCGGAGAAGGATGGACTGTTCTGCGAGCGTATTTTTGGACCCAGCAAAGACTGGGAGTGTCATTGCGGCAAATATAAGAAGATCCGCTATAAAGGCGTTGTCTGTGACCGCTGCGGTGTTGAGGTTACAAAGGCTTCGGTCCGCCGTGAACGTATGGGTCATATCGAGCTGGCTGCTCCTGTTTCTCATATCTGGTATTTTAAAGGAATCCCCAGCCGTATGGGACTGGCTCTTGATCTGTCCCCGCGTACACTGGAGAAGGTTTTGTATTTTGCTTCTTATATCGTACTGGATCCTGCAGACAGCGGACTGATGTATAAACAGATCCTGACCGAGAAGGAATATGGTGAGGCAAGGGAGCAGTTTGGACGGAATTTCCGTGTCGGCATGGGCGCGGAAGCGATCCAGGAACTTCTGGAAGCGATCGATCTGGAAAAAGAACACGAAGAGCTTACGAAAGAGCTGAAGAATGCGACAGGACAGAAGCGGGCGCGTATCATCAAGCGTCTCGAGGTTGTAGAGGCGTTCCGGGAATCCGGCAACCGTCCTGAATGGATGATCCTGAATGTAATTCCCGTTATTCCGCCGGACCTTCGTCCTATGGTGCAGCTTGACGGCGGCCGTTTTGCGACGTCCGACTTAAATGACCTGTACAGAAGAATCATCAACCGGAATAACCGTCTGAAGAGGCTGCTGGAACTCGGCGCGCCTGATATTATCGTGCGGAATGAGAAACGTATGCTTCAGGAAGCTGTCGATGCGCTGATCGACAATGGCCGCCGCGGACGTGCTGTTACCGGCCCGGGCAACCGTGCGCTGAAATCGCTTTCGGATATGCTGAAGGGCAAGACGGGCCGGTTCCGTCAGAACCTGCTCGGCAAACGTGTCGATTATTCAGGCCGTTCCGTTATCGTTGTAGGACCGGAGCTGAAGATATATCAGTGCGGTCTTCCGAAGGAAATGGCGATCGAACTGTTCAAGCCGTTTGTTATGAAGGAACTGGTGGCGGACGGTACCGCACACAATATAAAAAACGCGAAGAAGATGGTGGAAAAGCTTCAGCCGGAAGTCTGGGATGTTCTCGAGGACGTTATCAAGGAGCATCCTGTTATGCTGAACCGTGCTCCGACGCTGCATCGTCTTGGAATCCAGGCATTTGAGCCGATCCTTGTAGAAGGCAAAGCGATCAAACTGCATCCGCTTGTCTGCACAGCTTATAATGCGGACTTTGACGGTGACCAGATGGCTGTCCATCTTCCGCTTTCCGTGGAGGCTCAGGCGGAATGCCGTTTCCTGATGCTTTCTCCGAACAATCTGCTGAAGCCGTCTGACGGCGGTCCGGTAGCCGTTCCTTCACAGGATATGGTACTCGGAATTTACTATCTGACGCAGGAGAGACCGGGATCAATCGGAGAAGGAAATTATTATAAGAATTTAAATGAAGCGATCCTTGCATATGAAAACCGTTATCTGACACTTCACTCCAGGATCCATGTCCGTGTAGAGAAGACAATGCCGGACGGACAGATCGTCAAGGGAAATGTAGAATCTACACTGGGAAGATTCCTTTTCAATGAAATTATCCCGCAGGACCTTGGATTTGTCGACCGGTCGGCACCCGGCAATGAACTGAAACTGGAAATCGATTTCCACGTCGACAAGAAGAAGCTGAAGCAGATCCTTGAGAAGGTCATCAACAATCATGGCTCGACCAGGACTGCGGAAGTACTTGATGATATCAAGTCGACCGGCTATAAGTACGCGACGATCGCCGCCATGACCGTTTCCATTTCGGATATGACGGTACCGAAAGAGAAGCCGCAGATGATCGAGCAGGCGCAGGAAACCGTCGACAAGATCACAAGAAACTTTAAGAGAGGCTTGATAACAGAAGAAGAGCGGTACAAGGAAGTCGTGGAAACATGGAAAGCGACGGATGATGTGCTGACAGAAGCACTGCTTTCGAACCTCGATAAATACAACAACATTTATATGATGGCCGATTCCGGTGCCCGTGGTTCTGACAAACAGATCAAACAGCTTGCCGGTATGCGTGGATTGATGGCTGATACGACAGGACGTACGATCGAGCTGCCGATCAAGTCGAATTTCCGTGAAGGACTCGATGTTCTGGAGTATTTCATGTCGGCACACGGCGCCCGCAAGGGACTTTCCGATACGGCGCTTCGTACAGCCGATTCCGGATACTTAACGAGACGTCTTGTCGACGTTTCCCAGGAACTCATTATTCGTGAGGTAGACTGCTGTGCCGGCAGAGATGAGATCACAGGCATGGATGTCCATGCGTTCATGGACGGGAACGAAGAGATCGAGAGTCTGCAGGAGCGTATTACAGGACGGTATACGTGCCAGGATATCGTTGATGCCAAGGGAAATGTTCTGGTCAAGAGGAACCATATGATCACACCGCGCCGTGCCGAGGAAGTCATCAAGCATGGTGTCGACGAGGACGGAGAACCAATCAGTCATGTGAAGATCCGTACGATCCTTACATGCAGGTCGCATGACGGTATCTGCGCAAAGTGCTACGGCGCAAACATGGCGACAGGCGAAGCGGTCCAGGTCGGTGAAGCAGTCGGCATTATTGCCGCGCAGTCGATCGGTGAACCGGGTACACAGCTGACAATGCGTACATTCCATACCGGCGGTGTTGCCGGTGATGATATCACACAAGGTCTTCCGCGTGTTGAGGAGCTTTTTGAAGCAAGAAAGCCGAAAGGTCTTGCAATCATTTCCGAGTTTGCCGGAACGGCAACGCTGAATGATACGAAGAAGAAACGTGAAATTATCGTTACGAATCATGAGACGGGAGAGACGAAAGCATATCTTATCCCTTACGGATCACGTATCCGCAATAAGCTTCGCGACGGCCTTACAGAGGGAATCGATATTGAAGCCGGCGAGGAACTGACGGAAGGAAGCGTGAACCCGCATGATATCCTGAAGATCAAGGGTATCCGTGCCGTTCAGGATTATATGCTTCAGGAGGTCCAGAGAGTTTATCGTCTTCAGGGTGTTGAAATCAACGATAAGCATATCGAAGTGATCGTACGCCAGATGCTGAAGAAGGTACGTGTCGAAACGAGCGGAGATTCCGGTATGCTGCCGGGAACCATGGTCGATGCGCTTGATCTGGAAGATCTCAATGAGAAACTTGAGGCTGAAGGCAAGAAGCCGGTCGAAGGCACGCAGGTGATCCTCGGCATTACGAAGGCATCACTCGCGACGAATTCTTTCCTTTCCGCGGCGTCATTCCAGGAGACGACAAAAGTCCTTACGGATGCGGCGATCAAGGGAAAAGTCGATCCGCTTATTGGTCTGAAGGAAAATGTTATCATCGGAAAGCTGATTCCTGCCGGAACAGGTATGAAGCGGTATCATGATATCCGCCTCGACTGCGATTACAGTGAACTTCAGAATTCAGATGCCGTATCGCTTGATATTGCCGAGATATCGGACAGCGACACGGACAGCATTGAAGAAGAAGAGTCGGATGCACAGGTTGATGCGATGACTGAGGCCGTTGATGAAGATGAGCCGGAAGAAAAGGCGGATTTGGAGAAAGAAACCGTAAAGAGCGAATAGAACGCGAACCATAAACAGGCTCTTTGTCAGGGCTGGAGTAGAGATTTTGAGCAGGAGGAAGTGTTATTTTTCCTCCTGCTTTTGCGTTCGTACGCGCAGGAGCATCCTGTTTCTGAAGGTATCAAAAAGTATTATCGCTTTTCCGGGTGCTGCTGCTTTTGAATTTGTTTTCGACATTTTCAATTAAAGCATCTTCCAAGTCAAGAAGTTTTGCGGTAAAAGCAATAGCAGGCATAGGGCATCGTCCTTTCTGATAATTGGTTGTGGCGACTTAATCATTCAGAATCTGGAAACTCTATGCCTTTTTTTATCATGACACAATCTAAAGTATAGACCTATGAAATTCTGCCTGCTTTCAGAACAGAAAATCTTCTTCAAGTCTACTTCCGTAAAACAGCCGTTAGAAAAATGTTTCCTATATCTATCATCAAATAATAATATTCATGTCTGTTAAACGTAACTGCTGCAAAACATCAGCTGCAGAGCAACGGCTCCCTTTTTATGTCATGTACATAGTTTGACCGAAAAAATTACGGTAACATCAGCTTTAGATTGTATAAAATGAAATAATTAGTTTATAATCAGATATAAACACAAAATAATATCAAATATATAGCGAAATATTGAAGAAAATAGATAAAAAATGATATAATTCAGTAGAAATTAGAAAATGAATGGTTCGGCGCCGGACTTGAATTTTTTAATGAAATGAGGGATGCGAATGGATAAAACGGATATCGGTATTATAAAATGCTTAACGAAAAATGCACGTATGAACGCGTCACAGATCGGCGAAAAGGTAGGTCTCTCCGTTTCCGCTATTATTGAGAGAATGAAGAAGCTGGAAGCTTCCGGCCTGATTCATCAGTACACAGCGGTTCTCGATGAAAAACTTGCCGGTTTCGATACGCAGGCACTCATATCGATCCGACTTGAGCATCCCAAGTACAACGAGAGCTTTTCAAGGTGCATGCGGGAGCATCCCGCAGTCACGGATTGTTATTATCTGACAGGTGATTTTGACTATATGGCCAGGGTCGTTACGGAGTCTACAGAGGACCTGACAAAGGTCCTGAATGACATCAAGGTAATGCCCGGCGTATCTCTGACAAGAACATTTGTAATCCTGGAGAATGTCAAACACAGAGGTCAGGCTATTCCCGATGAAAAACAATGAAAGGTGCTGATTTTTGTTCAGCAGTTAAGGAGGAGCGGAAATGATCATAGGTATCCCGAAAGAAATTATGCATGACGAAGCACGCGTTTCGGCTACACCGGAAAATGTCAGACAATATGCAGAAGACGGAAATACAATACTGGTGGAGACAAATGCGGGTATGGGATCTCTGCATTCGGATGATGAGTACAAGGCAGCTGGGGCAGAAATCTGTGGGAGCGCTCAGGAAGTTTATGACAGGGCAGAGCTTATCCTGAAAGTAAAAGAGCCTCTGTTCAATAATGAAACAAACAAGCATGAAGTCGATATGATGCATAAAGGTCAGTATCTGATCACATTCATCCACCCTGCGGCAAAGGTGAATCATGAAATGGTCAAAAAGATGGCAGAAGCGGGTGTCATCAGTATGGCAATCGAAGGTGTGCCGCGTATTTCCCGTGCACAGTCCATGGATGCCCTGACGTCTATGAGCACGTGCGCCGGGTATAAAGGCATTCTGATGGCTGCCAATGACATCGAGAAATTTATGCCGCAGATATTCTCAGCAGCAGGGCTGATCAAGCCGTGCAACACACTTGTTATCGGTGTCGGCGTTGCGGGTCTCCAGGCTATGGCTACGGCAAAGCGTCTTGGTTCGATCGTTTATTCGGCAGATATAAGGCCTGCAGCCGAAGAGCAGGCGATGTCGCTTGGTGCAAAAGCAGTTGCGACCGGTGTCGACCCGGATCTCGCGGTCGGTGAAGGCGGGTATGCAAAAGCTTTGCCGGAGGATGTTCTCGTGTCCGAGCGCGCTGAGATTGCCAAAGTACTTCCGGAAATGGATATCGTTTTCCTGTCTGCGCTGATTCCGGGCTGCCTGGCTCCTGTTCTTGTAACGGAAGACATGGTGAAAACAATGAAGCCGGGTTCCGTGATCGTGGATATCGCGATAGATCAGGGCGGCAACTGTGAGATTACACCTCCCGGCAGCAAAGCAGTAAAATACGGAGTTACGATCGAAGGAATCAAGAATATTCCGGGAATGCTCGCGACTTCTTCAACATTCATGTATTCCGCTAACATGTATAATCTTGTGAAATATCTTCTCAAAGACGGCAGTCTTGCGCTCGATGAAAAGGATGAAATCGTAAGGGGCATCATGACAACACGTGACGGCAGGGTCGTTCATAAAGGCGCGCTCGCAGCGATGAGGTTAGATGCATGAATGCGGGATTGTTAGTATTGATTTTTGTTGCGGCGGCTGTTTTTGGTTACTTCATTATTCGCAATGTACCGGCGCTGCTTCATACACCGCTTATGTCCGGAATGAACGCACTATCCGGCATTACGGTCCTTGGCGCGATCGTGGCCGCGGCTGCGGCAGAAAATGGTGTCGGAGCAGTCCTGGGCGGGGCTGCCTGCGTGCTTGCTATGATCAATGTAACGGAAGGGTTTGCATTGACCGGCAGGATGCTTCGTATGTTTAAAAGAAAAGAGGACGTAAAATGAACGTAGCGCTCTATTATGCTCTCTGCGGATTATGCACCCTGCTTGTGCTCATTGGAATCAACATGATGAGCAAGGTAAACACGGCGGCAGCCGGGAATACAGTCTCGGAAGCGGCAATGGTCATGGCCGTCGTACTTACTATTGTGGAATACGGAATCGGTTCCGGGGCAGTTATTTATGTCTGTCTCGCAGCAGGATTTCTCTTTGGAATTCTAAGAGCCGGAAAGGTAAAAATGATCGCGATGCCGCAGACAGTGGCGATGCTGAACGGACTAGGCGGAGCGGCATCTGCCCTGGTGGCAGGCGCGTCTGTGATCACGCGTTCGAATTCAACGTTTGAAAACTCGACAGCAGGCATTGCACTGGCAGTCGGAGCTCTGACTTTTACCGGAAGCCTGATTGCAGCGTGGAAGCTGTCGGGAAGGATCGGTTCGAAACCAAAACAGCTTCCTGCTCATACTTTTTGGACCACATTGATTCTGCTCTTAATGATCGTATTCATTATTCTGGAAACAACGGGATCCGGGCTGTGGGCAATTGGAACTGCAGTACTTGCCCTGCTTGGCGGCATGATTTTTGTAATGCGTGTCGGCGGCGCCGATATGCCGATCATGATTTCTTTGCTCAACTCTTTATCGGGAGTAGCGGGCGGAATCGCCGGAATGGCTGTGGATGAACCGCTTCTCGTCGCGATCGGAGGAATTGTCGGCGCTTCGGGACTGATCCTGACACAGGATATGTGTCGGGCGATGAACAGAAATCTTGCAGCGATCATTACCGGGAAGACTACGACAGCGCCTGGATCCGCAGATGCCGACAGCACCGCTGAAGGTTCGAAGAATGAAAACACCGCGGATAAAAAGCACATTACAGAAGCAGATATCGCAGATAAGCTTCGTACAGCGAAAGACATTATTATTGTGCCGGGCTATGGCATGGCGCTTTCTCAGGCACAGCAGGAAGTCGCAGATCTGACTGCGGCGCTTGAACGGCGCGGTGCGCGGGTCCGGTTTGCGATCCATCCGGTTGCGGGGCGGATGCCGGGGCATATGAGTGTACTGCTCTGTGAAGTGGATATTCCGTACGATAAGCTTTGTATGATGGATGATATCAACCCGGAATTTGCTTCCTGCGATCTTGTGATTGTAACGGGTGCAAATGATGTGACGAATCCGGCAGCAAATACGGCGGAAGGAACGCCGATTTACGGCATGCCTGTCTTGAAAGTGGCAGATGCGCCGATGACAGTGATATGCAATTTTGACACGAAACCGGGATATGCCGGTGTTCCGAATCCGTTATACACTGCGTCAAATGTACTTTTAATGCTGGGGGATGCAAAGGAATCGATTCGGAAACTGCTGGGATTTTTACAGCAGGCAGAATGAAAAAGTTTTAAATAAAAGGAATTGCTGTAAAATATCTGAATAAACGTTTTTTTGTCAAGGATTGGTGAAAAAAGTTCAGCAGGAGGAAGTCCTATTTTTCCTCCTGCTTTTACGTTCGTACGCACAGGAGAATCCTGTTACTGAAGTTATCAAAGCTCCGATATCCCAAGGCATTTCGTTTGATTGCCTTATTTTCTTTGGCAAAAAATTCAAGGTGGGTAATCTGCTTCCGGCTGTTTTTATGCCGATTTTCATTCGGCTGATAGAAAATCTGCTGTGATCCGGTCTTTTCACAGATAAGAGCCCAGAAGCAGGAGAATCAGGAAGCTTAAGGCATTCTGTGTCATGTGGACACAGATGGGGAGGAGGATATTTCTGCGCATTTCGTACAGGATCGACAGGGAGAGTCCCATGGCAATGTAAGGAATTACCAGAATGAGCTCGTGAATATTGCCTGCGGCGACGGAGGCAGCGACGTGCGTAAACCCGAAAGCTGAGGCAGAAACGATTATGGCCGCGATTCGGCCGGCCGGCCGGATCGTACGGAAGATAATGCCGCGAAAGACCAGTTCCTCTACGATCGGAGCAAGGATAACGCCGATGATCACCATGGAAGACGGATCCGCGCCGGCCATGATTTCGACCAGCTGCTGGTTGGCTGACTGGCTTTCTGTTCCGTTAATGAATACCGTTATGACAGATGCTGCAATGTTGGCGGCAAAAAAACATACATATCCAAGCGACCACCATTTGAAGAAATTTGCCGGGCCGCGTTTTACAAGGTCGCGGAAAGACTGATACAGAAAAGACCGGAATAGAATCAGCAGCAGGATGAGCATGATGATCTGAAAGGCGAGATTATAGAAGATCGTCTGATGTGTTGTATCCGTGATCCCGAAAAGCCGGAACAGGTACATCATCGGCTTCGGCATGAGTACGTTTGCGAGCAGTAAGAAATAAAGAGGCAGTGCTGCAATCACACCGGCCAGGCGGATACGGACCGGCATGTTTTCGAACTCATACGGAAAATGATCTGCGCTCGAAGGGCCGGTGAGCGGGTTATAAGGTATCATTGGGATTTCAGTCATGTTGTGTCCCCCTGCTGAATTTGATATATCGTATCATACCGGACTGGGAAAAGCAAGAAGACAGAAATTTCTTGACTTTTGGGGTCTGGAAGAATATACTATTATAGCGTGCACGGAATTTAAGGCACCCGTGCGCCCATATGCTGATTATATCACAGCAACCACAGAACATTTAGGAGGTGAAACGAAATGCCAACATTTAACCAGTTAGTCAGAAAGGGAAGAGAGACATCTGTACAGAAGTCTACGGCGCCTGCACTGCAGAGAGGATTTAATTCTCTGAAGAAGAGAGCCACAGACGCTTCATCACCGCAGAAACGCGGGGTCTGCACAGCCGTTAAGACAGCAACTCCCAAGAAACCTAACTCAGCCCTTAGGAAGATCGCCAGAGTCCGTCTTTCGAATGGTATCGAAGTTACGAGCTATATCCCCGGAGAAGGCCACAACCTTCAGGAGCATAGCGTTGTCCTGATCCGCGGCGGAAGAGTAAAGGATCTGCCCGGTACAAGGTACCATATCATCCGCGGTACGCTCGATACCGCAGGTGTCGCAAAGAGGAGACAGGCCCGTTCCAAGTATGGAGCAAAGAGACCTAAGGATAGCAAATAATCAAAGTCGAATCACAAACAGAACTCTGATTGTTTAAGTGCTGGTATTTTTAAATCATACTCCTGTAGGTTGCAGGTGAATATCGATAGAAGAGATCTAGCACGAACACAGTAGAACGACACATGTGAGTACCGATGAATTAAAGCCGGAAAGCGCGGTTTTACCAGACCGCAGGCATTGCTTTCCGTAGTATTTAAGGAGGGAAGGAACGTGCCACGTAAAGGACATACTCAGAAGAGAGATGTATTAGCAGACCCGGTATACAATAACAAAGTCGTTACAAAGCTGATCAATAATATCATGCTTGACGGCAAGAAGGGCGTTGCCCAGAAGATCGTATACGGGGCCTTTAAGAAAGTGGAAGCCAAGATGGACAAGCCTGCCATCGAGGTTTTTGAAGAGGCAATGAATAATATCATGCCAATGCTTGAAGTAAAAGCAAGACGTATAGGCGGTGCTACCTATCAGGTACCGATCGAGGTCAGGGCTGACAGAAGACAGGCTCTGGCACTTCGCTGGATCACATCATATTCCCGCGCTAGAGGCGAGAAGACAATGGAAGACCGACTGGCCAATGAGATCATGGATGCTGCCAATAATACGGGCGCTTCTGTCAAGAAGAAAGAAGATATGCATAAGATGGCAGAGGCTAACAAAGCATTTGCGCATTACAGATTTTAGTTAGGAGGATTTACCTTGGCTGGAAGAGAATACCCATTAGAGAGAACCAGAAACATCGGTATTATGGCACATATAGACGCCGGAAAGACAACACTTACCGAACGTATTCTGTTTTATACCGGTGTTAATTACAAGATCGGCGAGACACATGACGGCACTGCTACTATGGACTGGATGGTAGAAGAACAGGAGCGCGGCATTACGATCACATCTGCTGCTACGACCTGCCACTGGACTCTCCAGGATCATAATAAGAATAAGCCAGATGCTCTTGAACATCGTATCAATATCATCGATACGCCGGGTCACGTTGATTTCACGGTAGAAGTAGAGCGTTCCCTTCGTGTTCTTGACGGAGCTATAGGTGTTTTTTGCGCAAAGGGCGGTGTAGAGCCTCAGTCCGAGAACGTATGGCGCCAGGCAGACAAGTATAATGTACCGCGTATGGCGTTTATCAACAAGATGGATATCATGGGGGCAGATTTTTATAATGCCGTTGATATGATCAAGACACGTCTCGGAAAGAATGCAGTGCCTGTACAGCTGCCGATCGGCAAAGAAGACGGCTTTCTGGGCATCATTGATCTGTTTGAAATGGATGCTTATATCTACAATGACGAGAAGGGCGAAGACATCACGATTACGGACATCCCGGACGACATGAAGGAAGAAGCATCTCAGTATCATACCGATATGATCGAGAAGATCTGCGAGACAGACGACGATCTGATGCTGCAGTATCTGGACGGAGAGACGATCTCCGACGAAGATCTGAAAGCAGCACTTCGCAGGGCAACGTGCAAAGGTACGATCATCCCTGTCTGCTGCGGGACTGCGTACCGTAACAAAGGTGTGCAGAAGCTTCTTGACGCGGTAATCGAGTACATGCCGGCTCCGACGGATATTCCGCCGGTCGAAGGTGTGGACGAAAGCGGAAATCCGGCGGTAAGGCACTCTTCGGATGAAGAGCCGTTTGCCGCACTTGCTTTTAAGATCATGACGGATCCGTTTGTCGGAAGGCTTGCATATTTCCGTGTATATTCCGGAACGATGGATGCAGGCTCTTATGTACTGAACGCTACCAAGAACAAGAAGGAGCGTGTCGGCCGTATTCTGCAGATGCATGCAAATAAGCGGATGGAGCTTGATAAGGTGTACGCCGGCGATATCGCCGCGGCGATCGGGTTTAAGTCGACCTCAACAGGTGACACGATCTGTGATGAGCAGCACCCTGTCATTCTTGAGTCGATGGATTTCCCGGAGCCGGTTATCGATGTCGCGATCGAGCCGAAGACGAAAGCATCTCAGAGCAAGATGGGTGAAGCACTTGCCAAACTTGCAGAAGAGGATCCGACGTTCCGGGCACATACTGATAAGGAGACTGGTCAGACGATCATATCCGGTATGGGCGAGCTTCATCTGGAAATCATCGTAGACAGACTTCTTCGTGAATTCAAGGTCGAGGCGAATGTCGGCGCACCGCAGGTAGCCTACAAAGAGACCTTTACGAAACCGGCCGATGTTGACAGCAAATATATCAAACAGTCGGGCGGCCGCGGCCAGTACGGTCACTGCAAGGTGAAGTTTGAACCGATGGATCCGAACGGGGAAGAACTGTTCAAGTTTGAATCCAGCGTCGTCGGCGGAGCAATTCCGAAGGAATATATTCCCGCAGTCGGCGAAGGAATTGAGGAAGCTTCCAAAGCAGGTATTCTTGGCGGATATCCGGTGCTTGGTGTTTACGCGAATGTATATGACGGTTCGTACCATGAAGTGGATTCCAGTGAAATGGCGTTCCATATCGCGGGTTCCCTGGCTTTTAAAGATGCTATGAAGAAGAGTGATCCTGTTCTTCTGGAGCCGATCATGCGTGTAGAGGTTACGACGCCGGAAGAGTACATGGGTGATGTGATCGGGGATATCAACGGACGCCGCGGTCATATTGAAGGAATGGACGATGTCGGAGGCGGCAAGATCATACGCGGGTATGTTCCGCTTGCAGAAATGTTCGGCTATTCCACCGACCTTCGCTCCAAAACCCAGGGACGCGGTAATTTCTCAATGTTCTTCGAGAAATATGCTCAGGTTCCCAGGAATATCCAGGAGAAGATCCTGTCGGGAAAGGGCGAATAGGCGCGGATCGAATACACAATAAAGTGCTTGATTTATAGGGCTTTTTGAAATATAATCATAGGTAGCTGATTTACAAGAATAGTATGGCCCCGGAGGGCCTTGTTAAGGAGGACACTCAAATGGCAAAAGCGAAATTTGAAAGAACGAAACCGCATTGCAATATCGGCACCATCGGTCACGTTGACCATGGCAAAACAACACTTACCGCAGCAATTACGAAAGTTTTATCACAGCGTGTTCCTGGAAATGAAGCTGTAGATTTCGATCATATCGATAAGGCACCGGAAGAGAAGGCTCGTGGTATAACGATCTCCACCGCTCATGTTGAGTATGAGACAGAGAAACGTCACTATGCTCACGTTGACTGCCCGGGTCATGCCGATTATGTCAAGAACATGATCACAGGAGCTGCGCAGATGGACGGCGCGATCCTCGTAGTAGCTGCTACCGACGGTGTTATGGCACAGACAAAGGAGCATATCCTTCTGTCACGTCAGGTCGGTGTTCCTTATATCGTCGTATTCCTGAACAAATGCGACATGGTAGATGATGAAGAACTGATCGAGCTCGTTGAGATGGAAGTTACCGAGCAGCTTGAGGAGTATGGATTCAAAGACTGCCCGATCATCAAGGGATCTGCACTGAAAGCTCTTGAAGAGCCGGAAGGCCCTTGGGGAGACAAGATCATGGAACTTATGGACGCAGTTGACGAGTTCATTCCTGAACCGCAGCGTCCGCTTGACAAGCCGTTCCTGATGCCGGTCGAGGATGTTTTCACGATCACAGGCCGCGGGACTGTTGCAACAGGAAGAGTTGAGCGTGGTATCGTCAAGCTGAATGATGAAGTTGAAATCCTTGGTATCAAAGAGAAGAAACAGAAGACAGTCGTTACCGGCGTCGAGATGTTCCGCAAGCTCCTTGATGAAGGCCGTGCAGGCGATAACATCGGACTTCTTCTTCGTGGTATCCAGAGAACAGACGTTGAAAGAGGACAGGTTATTGCGAAGCCCGGCAGCGTTACATGCCATACGAAGTTTACGGCACAGGTATACGTACTGACGAAGGATGAAGGCGGCCGTCATACCCCTTTCTTCAATAACTACCGTCCGCAGTTCTATTTCAGAACAACAGACGTTACCGGAGTTATCACACTTCCGGAAGGCATAGAGATGTGCATGCCTGGTGACAACGTTGAAATGACGATCGAACTGATCCACCCGATCGCTATGGAGCAGGGACTTACATTCGCTATTCGTGAAGGCGGACGTACAGTAGGCTCAGGCCGTGTTGCTACAGTCATGGAGTAATTGAATAACAGATACAGATGTTTTCAGGAGGAGGAAATTTCGGTTTCCTCCTCTTTTTAGCATACCAGGATAAAGCATGAAATCGTTTGATATATCAGAAATTTATAAAAAAATATGCAAATTATGAAAATTCAGTATTGCAAAATGACCGGTGAAGATATTATTATATGGATAAACACTTTATTCAGGCAGTCTGCCTGATGGCACAGAAAGGAAACGATCATGCTGAATACCATTTTTTCTTTGCTGAACCTGTCACCTGCAATGCGTGGTGCCGCTGTATTGATTTTCTATACTCTGTATGCGGCGTCAGTATGGCTGCTGCTGCGGAAAGCAGGCATAATGCCGTGGAAAGCATTGATACCCATATATAATATCCGGTGCTTATACCGGTTAAGCTGGGACAAAACGGCATTCTGGCGGTTCTTTCTATATGCGGCGGCGGCGATCGCTTCCGGATATGTCTATACATCCGGAAGCGGAAACTCTACGATCATCCTGCTGTTTGGAATCCCATATTTTCTGACATGCCTGGCAGCATTGATCAACAAGCTGAAAATGAACCTGAGGCTGGCCAAAGCTTTTAACAAAGGAACGATATTCGGAATCGGCATTTTCTTCTTTGAGATCGTGTTTCTGCTGATCCTTGGCTTGGGAAAAGCAGAATATACAGGGATGTCTGTGGATGGAAACAGTCATAACGGATAGGATATTTTTATGCATTTTTGCCGAAAAAAATATTTTGAAAACCTAATAATAATTGTGGAAATTCCAAAAAGAAATGTGTATTTTGTATGGTTTTACGCATTGGACACGGAGGGAACGGGTGCAGACAGATGAATGAGAGACAAAGTGCGATTATTCAGATACTGGCGGAAGAAAACTATGCAAAAAGCGAACGGCTGATGAGTGAGCTGCATGTTTCTTCCGAAACGATAAGAAGAGATCTTGAGTATCTGGAATCACAGGGACTTTTGAAACGCCTCAGGGGCGGAGCGGTTTTTGAAACTTCCCGTTCTGCGGAAATCGATTACAGTCAGAGAATCATCAAGAATTACTATGAAAAGCATGCAGTCGGATTGGCCGCGGCCGCGATCGTTAAGGATAACGATACATTGGCAATCGCTCACGGTACTACAACACTGGAATTAACAAAGGCTCTGGCAAACAGGCATAATCTTCTTGTTTTTACCAATACGATCAACATCGCAGTCGAAGCGAAGAAGAACCCAAGTACAAGAGTTTTTTTCATCGGCGGATTTCTCAGAAGCAACGGGCTTTGTGTCTCCGGGACAATAAGCAACCAGATATTGTCCGGGTTCCGGATCGACAAGATGTTTTTCGGCGTCGGCGGAGTTTCACCGGAAGACGGCATAACGGACTATAATATTGAGGACTCCATTCTGACACGTACCATGATGGATATTTCCAGGGAGCGGTATGCGCTCATGGATTATTCGAAACTGTCTTTGACCGGTCTGAAAAAAATCTGCGATGTGAAGGAGCCGGACGCGATCATTACGGACTGGAGCACTTCCCTGAAGGATCTGAATGCTTTGGAAAAGGCCGGAGCAACGCTTATTATTGCTAAGAAATCAATCAATTATAATTAGATGTCTTATCTGCAAAATGAAGAACAAAATACCGGTAAATAGGAAAACACAATTGTTTACTTTATAACAATTGTGTTTTTTGTGTGGGAGACTATAATAAAAAGCACAGAAAAAGTGATTAATGTTTGAAATTTAACAAAAAACAGGCATATTGACGGATAATTTAACCAGTGGTATTATGCCTCTGTAATAAAGATTCAGTTATTCAAACACGCATCAGAATCAATATACGGAGGAGAAAAAATGATTAGTGTTGAAGCAATGAGAGATGTCATCATGGTAGCAAAGCGCCTTGACCAGAAGGGTCTGGTAAATGCATTTGAGGGAAATGTTTCTCTTGTGAGAGATGGATATTTATATATTACACCTTCCGGAAAAAACAAAACGCTGCTGACAGAATCGCAGATCGCTGTGTTTGATCCGGACGGTAATCAGGTAGGCGGGATATATCCTGCGTCATCCGAATTGAAGATGCATCGCGCCGTATATAAGATGCGTGAAGGAATCGGCGGCGTGGTACATACACATGCTCCGTTCCTTACAGCATATGCATTGTGCAACAAGCCGTTTTATTCAGAGGCACATGCGGAAATGCTCTGGGATCATAAATGCATCGAAGTCGTTCCTTACGGACGTCCTGGATCCGATGAAATATACGCGGGCGTCAAGCCGATCCTCGATAAAGGCCGTGACGTTATGCTTCTGGCAAACCACGGAGTCCTGGCGGTAGGAACCGATGTTTTCGATGCAATGAACAAGATGGAATCCGTTGAAAATGCAGCAAGGATCTGCACATATGCCAAGCTGATCGGTGAAGAGAGCGTTCTTCCCAAAGAAGAAGTTGAAGCGTTGCTTGCACTGTAGGAATCGGACTGTTTGACAAATAAGGTGAAAAAATGGATATAAAAAATAAAAAAGCAGATGTCGTAGTTGTCGGTGCAGGAGCGATCGGCTCGGCAATAGCCAGAGAACTTACAAAATATGAACTGAACGTAGTGCTGCTGGAACGAAACGAGGATGTGGGCGGCAATGCATCCAAATCAAACAGCGGTACGATCATAAGCGGTCATGATTTTGAGCCGGGCAGCCTGGACAGCCGTCTGGTGGTCGCCGCAAATCCGATGTACCCAAAGCTTGTCGAGGATCTGGATGTTCCGATGAGAAAAATCGGAAACCTGCTTGTAGCAGCCAGTGAAGAAGACATGCAGTATGTAAAAAAAGCACACGCGATCGCTTTTGAAAACAGGGTTTACGATACAGAAATCCTAACGAAGGAAGAAGTCCACAGGCTGGAGCCTTCGCTGTCAGACGATATTATCGGTGCGCTTTTAGATCCTCGTGAATACGCGATCGACGTTTTTGAATTAGTTATTGCGTATGTAGAAAACGGTATGCAGAACGGTTTAACAGTATATACTGGAACCAAAGCCACTGGTATTCGGACAGAGAATGGCAAAGTTAAGGCAGTCGTTACGGACCAGGGAGAAATCGAGACAACATTCGTCGTGAATGCGGCCGGTGTTTACGCCGACGAGCTGGCAGGCAGCATCGGGATCTGCGATTTTAAGAATTATCCGAGAAAAGGCGAGTTTTTCGTCCTGGACAAGAATCTTCCGTATGCACCCACTCACATCATATCACCCGTTCCAAACGCCTTAAGCAGAGGCAAGCTGATCACGCCGACGCTGCACGGCAACATTCTTCTGGGACCGACTGCAGAAAATATCACCGACAAAACCGATACCTCAACGACGGAGAGAGGCCTCGATGAAATCATGAAAGACGTAAAGCTGAAGATCCCTGCAATATCCGCGCGGGATACAGTAGCACAGTTTTCCGGACTTCGTCCGAAACGAACGGTTGATGAAATGGTCATCCGTCCGGCCGATACGGTATATGGATACATCGAAGCAAACGGGACAACGGCCGGTGTCAGCGCGTCTCCGGCAGCAGCCAGGTATGTGGCAAACATGCTGGAGGAGCAGGGACTGACACTGAAGCGCAAGAGTGATTTCAATCCGGTACGCAAGAGCATTAAGCTGTTCAGAGATGTTTCTCCTGAAGAACAGGACGAACTGATCAAAAAAGACCCGCGCTACGCAAACATTATCTGCCGCTGCGAAACCGTATCGGAGGCAGAAATTATTCAGGCGATCGAGCGGGGAGCACATTCCGTTGACGGAATCAAACGCCGTCTGCGTGCCGGAATGGGACGCTGCCAGGGTGGGTTCTGCTCACCGAGAGTCATCGAAATACTGGCGCGTGAGTTAGGGGTCCCTGCCGAAGAAGTACGTAAGAACGAACCGGGATCGGAATATCTTGTCGGCGATAACAAGATCGTCGGCTGAAGGGGGAAAGCCATGAACAAGTACAGTTATGACGTTATTGTCATCGGCGGAGGGCCGGCAGGCCTTGCGGCGGCAATATCGGCAAAAGAAAGCGGAGCTGAAAAAGTTGCGATCATCGAACGGGATTTTCGCCTGGGAGGTATTCTGGAGCAGTGCATTCACACAGGATTCGGTCTCAAATTTTTCGGCGAAGAGCTGACAGGTCCGCAATACGCATATAATTTTATTAAAAAGATCAAAGATACGGATATCGATGTATTTCTGAATACCATGGTGCTTAAGCTCGATGCGGATGAACATAAGATCCATGCGGCAAGCGGCGAGTACGGCGTATGTGAGTTCAGCGGCAAAGCCATTATTCTTGCCATGGGATGCCGTGAACGGACGAGAGCGGCAATTTCCGTTCCGGGGACGCGCCCGGCAGGCGTTTACACAGCAGGAACGGCACAAAGGCTGATCAATGTTCAGAACCGGATGGTAGGACGAAAAGTAGTCATTCTGGGTTCCGGAGATATCGGCATGATCATGGCAAGACGCATGACGCTGGAAGGTGCAAAGGTCGTGGCGGTCATTGAATTTATGTCGTATCTGGCCGGCCTTACCAGGAATAAAGTACAGTGTCTCGACGACTTCAACATTCCGCTTTATCTCGATCATACGATCATTGATATTCAAGGCAAGGAACGGGTAAAAGGCGTCGTGATGGCTCAGGTCGATGACCATAAGAAACCAGTTCCCGGTACCGAACAGCAGATCGAATGCGATACACTGCTTCTGTCGGTAGGCCTGATTCCTGAGAATGAACTGTCAAAGGGAGGCGGCGTAGCATTATCGCCGATCACGAACGGGCCGGTCGTTGACCATCGCATGCAGACAGAAAAAGAAGGAATCTTTGCATGCGGAAACGTACTGCATGTGAATGACCTGGTCGACAACGTATCGACCGAGAGTACGATCGCCGGAAAATATGCTGCTGATTATGCGAACGGCAAATGGAAGAAAGAACAAGTCATTACCATGTGTCCCGGCAGCAACGTCAGATACCTCGCACCGCAGAAGTTCGCCGGCAAGGGATTCGATCCGGGAGACAAGAAGGCAACCTTTTATTTCCGTGTATCGCAGCCGACGAAAAATGTTGAAATTGTTGTCCGGGACGGTGACAAGGTACTGAGCAAGAAAAAAAAGCAGTACGTCAATCCCGGTGAAATTGAAAACGTATCTCTTACGTATGACGAGCTGCAGGGATGCAAATCAGGTTCTGTTACAGTTGAATGTATCAATTTATAAAAAGGGGGCGGACGGTCAATGGAAAAAGAAATTATCTGTATTATTTGCCCCAACAGTTGTCATATCAAAGTAACGGGAGAAGGCAGCCGCATTGATTCGATAACCGGAAATCAGTGCAAACGAGGAGCGGAATACGCGTCGACGGAATTTGTGGCGCCAAAGAGAACACTTACCACTACGGTCAAGGCAAAGGGATACGTTTCACCGGTCATTCCGGTCAGAACGAATAATCCGGTCCCGAAGGAATCCCTTATGGACTGTATGGCTGTTCTTAACAAAATAGAAGTAGAAGCACCTTTCGAAGTGGGCAGGGTAGTAGTGAAAAATATATTAAACAGCGGCGCAGACGTGATTCTGTCGAACTGCTGAGGAGGCACGGACAATGGCAGATATGAATGTGATCATCACACAGGTGGTCGAAGAGTACTATGATCTCGGAAAAGTAACGGAAATCCGCAGGATCCCCATTGGACAGATGAATGAAAGCTATGCGATAAAAACGTCTAAAAGCGGAACGGAAACGAAGTGGTTTTTCAGATACTATTCCGTTTATAAGACGGAACCGGAGATCAATTATGAACTGGGATTAATGTTCCACATCCGGAAAAAAGGATTTATGGAGAATGCATGCCCTGCCATAACGAAGGATGGCAGAACGCATGTAAGCATCACGGTAGACGGAAAAGAGCGCTTTTGTGCGATTCAGGAGTGGCTCGAGGGGGATGAACCATATAGATGGGAGTACTGCCCGATCACAGACGGAGAGATGGAAGATGTTGCCAGAGTCGTTGCTCATATCCATGATCTGACGTTTGACTTTGTACCGGGAGCGGATTATGTCGTAAAGCGACCGCCGATTGTGAAACATATCGCCGGTTATAAGGAGAACCTTCATTTCTGGATCGACGAGAATGGTAAGAGAGGCGGCATGGAGCACCTTGTTCAGTATATGAACAGCCGTATGCCGAAAATCGAAGACTGGATCAGCCGTATCCAGCCGAAAATGGAAAACGCCAAAGATCTGCCGCGTACCCATATCCATACGGACGCGCATCCGGGCAATTTTAAATTCAAAGACAATAAGGTCGTCGGTGTTTTTGATTTTGACTGGGCCCAGGTAGATTTTCGTATTTATGAAGTCGCATTTGTGATGACGACATTCGGTTCCGACTGGTATTACGATACGAACGGTGTGCATTATATGGACCGCCTGAAGCTGATCTTAGATTCGTACAACGACGAAATGCGGGAAAACGGATGCGCGATCGGAGAAATGAACCAGTCAGAATGGGATATCCTTCCGGATATGATGATTGTGTGCAACATTCTGATGCTGCAGGAAAGTATGCATCAGATATACGACGAGCCGGACAGAAATCAGCTGGAATACCTGTATTACATGGTACACTGCATTCAGGCAGCCGAGTGGATCGACTGGCACAGGAATGAAATACTGGATTTTCAGAATCAAAAATAATCTTTTTTCGAAAGGACGAAAACATGATTTCCGGCGTGAACGTTTTTAATAAAGATGAGATGGAACGGCTTCATGAAGCGAGTCTGACGCTTCTGGAAAGCAAAGGGGTCGTTTTCCAAACAGAAGAAGCACGTGATTTGTTTCGGAATAAAGGCGCAAAGGTTGAAGGAAAGCTTGTATATATCCCGCGGACAATGGTGGAATGGGCGCTCGCTCTTTCTCCTGCGTCTTTTGAACTGAGTGCAATCAATCCGCAGCGAAACGTGACGGTCGGCGACGGAATGCTGATCCATCCTGCCGGCGGCGAAGTCTTTATTGAAGATCTTGGTGCAAGCGAACGGCGCATGGCAACACTGAAAGATTTCGAGAATCTGCAGAAGATCTATCAGGCCTGCGGAAACATGGACATGTGCGGATACCAGCCGGTTTCTGTTTCGGACATCGACAGGAAGAAAGCCGGACTGTACTGTGTGTATGAGACGATGCTGTACACGGACAAGCCTTGGCTGGCGCCGATGGATCTGCATGATCTGCAGCAGAAGCGTGCCTGCATCAAGATGTACGAAATTGCGATGGGAGAAGAATTTGTAAAGACCCATTATGTGATGTGGCACCTGGTCTCTCCCGAAAGTCCTCTGGTATATGCACAGAGCGCGTGTGACGGAATCATAGAATTCGCCAGAAAAAACCAGCCGATCGGAATTTCACCGGCGCCGATGAGCGGTCTGACGGGACCCGTCAGTTTATACGGCAACCTGCTGCTTGCAAATACAGAAACACTGGCCGGCATCTGCCTGGCGCAGCTGGCAAACGAAGGAATACCGGTGCTGCCCTCCGGTTCGCTCATGTACTTCAACATGAAATACGCTACGTGCGAATGTGCCAGCCCGGATGCGGCGCTGATGTCGGCCGGGTTTATACAAATGTACCGGCAGTATTATCATCTCCCGGTCAGGGCGCATTCCGGCATAACGAGTTCCAAAAGCCTGGATTATCAGGCAGGTTACGAGCATATGCAGAGTTTTCTGCTCCATGCGTTATGCGGTGTAAACGTTGTGAGCCAGAGTATGGGCAGTCTGGACAATCTCATGACCGTTTCACTGGAAAAGACGCTGCTTGACGACGAACTCATTTCGAGGGTCCGTCACATCATGAAGGGAATCCGTACAGACAAAGAAAGCCTTGCTCTGGACATCATCATGGAAGTCCCTCACGGAAAAGATTTCATGCTTCACGAATCGACACTTGCGCATTACAGGGAAAGCTGGGAGCCATGCTGTTCCGACTGGTCACCGCATGATACATGGGAGGAAGCAGGGAAAGTACCGATCGAACAGAGGGCCGGCAAGAAAGTGAAAGAAATATTGGCGGAAAGCGAAAAGCCGATCCTGGAAGCTGGAATAATCAATGAGCTTAAGAAATATCTGGAAACAATAAATTAGGGAAAGGAGCGAGAGTTGCAAGTTCATCTGATCAATAAACTGCAGTCAACGAATTTTATTGAAAGTAGGGGGAAATATGAACGATAGTGCGAAAGAAAAAGACGACTCACTGAGAGTCAGCAAGGTTGTTGCTTTTATACCGGCGGTAATCGTAGTTCTCCTGTGTATTGTTATTACCCTGTTCCCGAACAATTTCGAAGTGGGACTTGGCAACGTACAGGATATCCTGGTCAATAAATGCGACTTCATTTTCATCATTCTGAATTGGGCATGTACGATATTTGCATTGTATGTAGCACTTTCAAAGTACGGCAAGATCAAGATCGGCAATATCGACAAACCAAGATACAGCACATTCAGCTGGGTCGGCCTGATCTTCACAAGTACAATGGCCGCCGATATGCTTTACTGGGCCATGATCGAATGGATCTACTATTATCAGGGCTCGCCGTTCGGCGTTGATCCCGCAGAGCGTTCCCTGTCAGAAACGAGAGATTACATTTCATCCTATTCCCTGTTCCACTGGGGGCCGATGAGCTGGATCTACTTCATTCTGCCGGCAGCGATCTTTGGTTTTATGGTTTTTGTTAAAAAACGTTCCAACGAATCTATTTCTGAGGCCTGCCGTCCGGTACTCGGGAACAGGGTCGACGGATGGGTAGGAACGCTCATTGATTTCTTCTGCGTCCTGGCCTGCATTCTCTCCTGCCCGATCTTTATCCGTATCGGCACACCTGTTATTTCTGCACTGGTTGCTTATTTGTTTGGTCTTTCCGATTCTGCGCTGCTTCAGATCATCATAATCGTCATCATTGCGGTTATCTACACGGCAGCGACGGTAATAGGCATGCGGGCTATCAAGATCCTGTCTGATACAGGCATGTGGCTGTACATTGTCCTTTGCCTCGTCTTCTTCGTATTCGGACCGATCTTATATACAGTCGATTCTGCCATTACTTCGATCGGATTTGTTCTTCAGCATTACTTTACCATGTCAACATGGCTGGATCCGCTTCGTCTGACAGCAGCTACGGCAGGCGGCATGGGATTCCCGCAGACATGGACCGTTTTCTTTAACGCAAACTGGCTTGTCAGCATTGCAGCGGTTCCGTTCTTTATTGCCAAGATATCAGAAGGAAGGACACTGCGCAATACCATTCTCGGCGGTATGCTCGCAGGTGTCGGCGCAACGTATTTTTCATTTATTATCATGGGCAACTACAGTATTTTCCAGCAGCTTACCGGTGTAGCGGATTACGCGGCGATGGCAGACGCAGGTTATTCGACGGCGCAGATCATTGCGGAAATCATTAAAACACTGCCGATGGCGCAAATCGTTATGTTCCTTGTAATCTTAACGATGATTGCCCTGTTCGTAACAACATTTGATGCAAACTGTCTGATGCTTGCATGCTTCTCACAGCGGCACAGGAAACTTGGTCAGGAACCCAGTACAGGAATGCGGTTATTCTTCGCTATTTTCATCGCACTGACACCGATCGCGATGACGATTGCCAACACATCGCTCTCACAGCTGCAGACGATTCAGGTTACGATTTCTTACCCGATGGTTGTTTGCCTGATCATTATGATGTTTGCGTTTAAGAAAGATCTTAATCATATGGATATGAGTACATATGATCCAAAGGTCGGCGTGGATCCGCATATTTTTGACGATGATTATTTTGACCCTGTTCCGAAAAAGCTAAAAACCGACAAACAGTAATTAGTTTTTTACAGCCCCCCAAATGTCCCGGAGAATAGATGGAAGAATCTCACTCTCCGGGACGCTTTAAGTATCATGAAACGGACGGAAACGATGTGCGGCAATCAGACAAAGGTTAGAAAGATCATAGAAAATCAACAGTTCGACGAGGAGCGGGCCTTGTACGCTTCCGATCACTGCAAGCTCAGGAACTGCAGCTTTGCGGGCCCCGCAGACGGAGAGTCCGCCTTAAAAGAGTCGTATGACATCGTGATCGACCGGTGCCGTTTTTCCCTTCGCTATCCGCTCTGGCATGTGCAGGGCTTTCAAATGAACGATTCGGAAATGGATGAAGGCACGCGCGCGGCGATCTGGTACGCCGGAAACGGAACGATCACGAACAGCATACTGAACGGAATCAAGGTGATCCGGGAATGCAGCCGGATCGATCTTAGAAACTGCCGGATCAATTCAGACGAGTTTGCATGGAAAAGCAGCAGTCTTACGGTGGAAAACACGTATATTCATTCCGGCTATGCATTTCTGGACAGCAGTGAAGTCCGGATACGAAACGGAAAGCTGGACGGGCAGTACGCCTGCCAGTATGTCAATCACCTGGAAATTGATAATTCGGATTTTAATACGAAAGACGCGTTCTGGCACAGCAGAAACGTAACGGTGCGGAACAGTCGGATAAAAGGCGAGTACCTTGGCTGGTTCTCGGACGGGCTGACCCTGATCGACTGCAGGATCGAAGGAACACAGCCCCTCTGTTACTGCAGGAACCTGGTGCTCCAAAACTGTACTATGGAAAATGCGGATCTGGCTTTCGAATATTCCGATGTGAATGCCGACATTACAGGGAATATCATATCCGTGAAAAACCCGAGGTCTGGACAGATCCAGGCAGACAGCGTCGGCGCGGTCATTCACGACAATCCGGTCATGGAATGCACGGGAAACGTCGTGATACGAAAAAGGGAGAAGAATGATGTCAGAAGTCAAAAAGCTGAAAAAGAAAACAATGACCGTGAACGGCAGATCCGTCACGATCCTGATCGATGAAAATACGACACTCGCTTCGGTCATCCGCAGCCAGCTCGGCCTTACAGGCACGAAGGTCGGCTGCCGCAAGGGGCAGTGCGGAATCTGCAACGTTCTTTTAAACGGAGAAGTCGTGCCGTCGTGCGTCCGCAAAATGAGCAAGGTACCGGACAATTCCGAAATTACAACGATCGAAGGAATCGGAACACCGGAACACCCGCATCCGCTCCAGCTTGCCTGGGCCAAATACGGCGCCGCCCAGTGCGGTTTCTGCACGCCGGGCTTCATTATCTCGGCATACAGTCTGCTGCAGAAGAACCCTTCCCCTACCAGAGCAGAGGTACGGGCCCAGTTCCAGAAGACACGAAATGCCTGCCGGTGCACCGGCTACAAGCCAAATGTAGACGCGACGATGGCTGCCGCGGCTGTCATGCGCGGTGACGAGGATCTTTCCACACTGCTTACGGATCCGAAGGAAGGAGAGCAGCTTTACGGCTCGAATTATCCGCGCCCGTCCGCGATTCCCAAGGCTTGCGGAACATGGGACTTCGCCGCGGATACGATGGAGAAAATGCCGCAGAACTTTCTTCATCTTTCCCTTGTGCAGGCAAAGGTCCCGCATGCCAGGATCCTGTCGATCGATACGGCAGAGGCGGAGAACATGCCGGGTGTCAGCAAGGTCATTACGTATAAAGACATCGCCGGCACGAATCGGATCAACAACATGAACTGCTATGACTGGGACAAGGGATCCGGCGCCGACCGCCCGATCCTCTGCGATGACAAGATCCGCATGTACGGCGACGCGATCGCGATCGTAGCAGCCGATACGAAGGAGCATGCCGACGCGGCGGCGGAAAAAGTCGCCGTCGGGATCGAGGAACTCCCTGCGTACATGAGTGCCCCGGCTGCGGCCGCGCCTGACGCGATGGAGATCCATGAAGGAACACCAAACGTGTTCTGCGAGCAGAATACGGTCAAAGGCGAGGACCCGAAAGAGCTGTTCAAGGATCCCGACGTGGTGACGGTAGAAGGCGATTACTATACACAGCGTGTGCCGCACCTCGTACTCGAGCCGGACGTCGGATACGCCTTTTATGATGAGGAAGGGTATCTGGCGATCTATTCCAAATCCGTCGGCGTATATATGACGCGGGATCAGATCGCGGAAGGGCTCGGCCTTGACGCAGAGAAGATCCGCCTCGTACAGAATAACTGCGGCGGTACGTTCGGCTATAAGCTCGTCGTTACGATCGAAGGACTTCTGGGCGCGGCAGTCATGGCGACCGGAATGCCCTGCTACCTGGAGTTCTCGATGGAACAGCAGATTACGTATACGGGAAAACGTTCCCCGTTCTTCATGCACGTGCAGCTCGGCGCGAATCAGAAAACCGGCAGGCTTGTCGGCATGGACGCGAACTTCCTGATCGACCACGGCGCGTACGCGGAGATCGCGGATCTCCTGCTGACCCGCGGCAATCAGTTTATCGGCAGCGGCTACGAAATCGCGAATGTCCGCAACCACGGCGCGATCACAGCGACGAACCACGCATACGGCGCGGCGTTCCGCGGCTACGGCAGCCCGCAGGCACTTTTTGCGACAGAGAGCGTCATCGACGAGATGGCAGCCGCACTGGGTGAGGATCCGTTTGAATTCCGCATGAAGAACCTGTATACGCCAAAGAGCACGACGCCGTTCGGAGACAAGCCGGATATTCTTCCGTACAACGAACTGATGGAGATGATCCGTCCTTATTATAACGACGCGGTCAGACGCACGAAAGAAAACAGCACGGAAACACAGAAGCAGGGGGTCGGCCTGTCACTGGCGTGCTACTGCGTCGGCGATGAGAACTGTGATTCAGGCGAGGCAGCGATGGAGCTGATGCCGGACGGCAGGTATAAGACGTACTGCACCTGGGAGGATCACGGACAGGGAGCGGATATCGGCATCCTGACGTGTACGCAGGAAGCACTTCATATGAAAGGCATCCATGTCCGTCCGGATGAGATCTTGTTCGAAAACAGCGATACAGTCCGCTGCCCGAACTCCGGGAGCGCGGCCGGAAGCCGCAGCCAGGTCATCATGGGCAACGCGATCTATGACGCGGCCGATAAGCTGACGGAGGCCATGAAGAAAGCGGACGGCTCGTTCCGGACGTATGACGAGATGAAAGCGGCCGGGATCGATACGTATTACAAAGGCGCTTTTTCAACGGATCCGTACTGTACGCCGATGGATCCGCAGACGGGGCTGGCAGAGCATCCGCATATCGCATTCATGTACGGGGTGTTCCTGACCGAGGTGGAAGTCGACGTCACGACAGGAAAGGTGAAGGTGACGAAAGTCCGTGTCGCCGTCGATGCCGGCAGGGTCGGCAACAAGCTTGCCGTGGACGGACAGTACTACGGGGGAATTGCACAGGGGATCGGCATGGCTTTAAGCGAGGACTTTGAAGATATCTACAAGCAGACGGATCTGCGGAAGTGCGGGTTCCCGATGATCGACATGATCCCGGATGACCTGGAACTCGTTTATCTGGAAACACCGCGCAAACACAGTGTTTTCGGCTCCTCAGGATGCGGGGAAGTGGTGCTCACAAGTCCGCACGCATCCGTGATCAACGCGATCGCAAACGCGTGCGGCGCGCGGATCCGTGACTTGCCGGCATATCCGGAAAAGATACTGAAAGCACTGGCCTGACCGCATAGTTCACATTTTTTTCACAGAACCGGCACAGATTTCTCAAAGATTGTTTTTATAATGAAACCATTCAGACTGGAAACACTTTTTTTCACGGGCAGAAACCGCGAGGTGCGCGAACAGGGGGAATGGCATATGCAAAGCTTTGAGAAAACACTATTTGAGCTGCTTCCGTTTCAGACGAAGGAGACGAAAGCAAGGATCGGCAAGATCATAAGGGAAAATACCGTAGATCCGCTCGCGGCCGGCGAGGGCGGAAACACATTGCTGCAGGAAGCGGTGTTTTACGAACGGTTTGACGTGATCGAACAGCTGGCAGTGAAGGAACACAGATTATACGGCGGCGGCAGCGGCGCAGAAGCGGAGTGGTACGAAGCATTCCGGGAAAGCGTCAAGTCCGGCTCGCGCGGTGTGATCGGCGTCATGATCTGCCGCGGGATTCTGAAATGTGTGCCGGATGATGAGAAAACGATGCTGTATTCGGATCTTGCTTCGTTTAAGGATATGAATTATATCGATCAGATCGTGAAGGAAGAGCACGAGCTGGATTCACGCATCGTACCGGAAATCCGGAATTACATGGACAGAAAGTTCGTGCAGGCACTTCTCGGAAAGTATAAACGGAAACTCACGATGCGGGATGAGAAGGAGTCTGCCAGAATGGTACGAACGGCGGTTCTCTGTGACGACCGGCGGCTGGCAAAGACGATCCTGAAGAAACAGGCAGAACCATCCGGGCTCGGGTATCTCGCGGAGGGCAGTGACGACATGTTCCATCTGCTTCTTAAGATGTCCGGGAAAGTACGTCCCGAGGAACGTGCGGAAATACTGACTTATGTATATATGGGACCGGACGGGGACGACAGGCTGGAACAGCTGATGAAGAAAACATCCTGGCGGCTCACGTTTCGGAACGAGGAAGGTAAAGATGTCTGTGACATCATGGAAAACAAGATCGAGAGTATCCGGTATCCAAACAATAAAAGCGGATATCTTGCCCGGCAGACGTATCACAAGAAACTTCAGAAACTTCAAAAACGAGTAGAAACAGCCCGTGCCTTGTAAGCACGGGCTGTTTTGTTCAGACGGTCTGTGACTTCATGATCCGGACGAGACGGCTTGTCCCGAGCCGGGAAGCACCGAGCGTAAGGAACCGCTCGGCATCTTCAAAAGAAGAAATGCCGCCGGCCGCCTTGATCCGGACACCAGGTCCGATATGCTCAGCAAACAGCGCGACATCGTCGAACGTTGCCCCTGCCGTTGAAAAGCCGGTCGAGGTCTTGATGTAATCTGCTCCGGATTCCGTCACGATTTCGCACATGCGGATCTTCTCTTCTGTATTAAGAAGGCATGTCTCGACAATGACCTTGAGGATCCGGCTGCCGCATACATTCTTCAGTGCACGCAGCTCTGCGAGGACCGCATCGTACCGGCATTCCTTAAGCGCGCCCAGATGGATGACGGTATCGATCTCGTCCGCACCGTTCGCAAGTGCGTCAGCCGTTTCGAAAAGCTTAGCGGACGTTGTCGCATAGCCGTTCGGAAAACCGATGACCGTGCAGATCCGCATGCGCCCCTCCAGGTATTCCCGGGCCTGCTTCACAAACGACGGCGGAATGCAGACAGAAGCCGTATGGTACGTCACCGCGTCATCGCAGATTTCGCGGATATCATCCCAGACGGCGGTTTGTTTCAGATATGTGTGGTCGACCCTGGCAAGTATTTCTGATTGTTTCATAAACATCTCCTTTGCGGGTAAGCTGATTGCGGAAAAGAATCTAAGAAGCTTCTGTTTGCAGGATTTCCTCGCTTCGCATGATCATCTTGATCATCGGATACAGGTGCTTCTTCAGTTCGCCAAGCTCTACCGGTTCCCCATACAGAATCGCATTGTAGCACGTCGAATTGACGAGCTCGATGATCATAAAGAGCATCAGTTCCGGGTTCCTGTAATGCGTAATGGAATTTCGTTCGATTTCCCTGTAAATATCCATAAAGTCGGTATCACTTTGCTCTGCCGATTTCTCGATCGCGGAACGGAAAACTCCCCAGCTTAAATTCTTGGAAATAAATTTGAGCAGCAAATGGTTGCCGTTCAGTTCGTCGATGATATGATTCGTCACGAAGATCAGCTTGTCTTCGAACGTAGTCAGATGTTCTCCCCTCATATCATTCGCGGCCCTCATGAAAAGCTGGCTGGCCTTTCGCGCGATCAGCTTGTTGCAGAGATCATACTTGTCGGAAAAGTACAGGTAAAAAGTTCCCTTCGCCACGCCTGCGTTCTCGGCAATATCCGATATGGAAGTCTTGTTCAGTCCCTTCGTCATGAAAAGGTCGAAAGCGGTATTGAGCAATGCGTCTTTCTTCCTTTGTTTATTTTTCTCGACTTTTCCCATAATGCCTCCTGAAAAAAGCTCTTTTCGCTCTGTCATCCTGATTATATCTTAAAAAAAAATAAAGTTCAAGAAATAATATTGACCAATAGTCATTTATGTAGTACAATCGGCAATGTTAATAAAAATGAGCAATGGTCATTTTTTGAATACGCCCCAGGCAGCAGGGTGAATGAAATCAAGGAGTGAAAGAACATGAAACGAAAAGAAGTAGAAGAATTGCTGAACGAGAACGGAAAACGTCCCGGAAACGGCAGGAAACGCGTGAGAACGAAGGTACTGGCCGGAGTCCTTACGATTACACTGATCGGCGGCACGGCATCATATTATACGATCCGCACGAGAGCGGCGGACCCGACGGCACAGACGACGGTGCAGGCCGGGTCGGATACATCCGATGACGAGAGCACCTTGTCGGACATCATCAGGAAAGAGGTAAACACCGGCGAGAGCAGCGAGGCAGGCAAGGAGGAAACGGTTTATGTAAACGCCGATTCTACCGGAGCAGCACAGGATATCACAGTCAGCGACGTGCTGAAGAATACAGATTCTGCCGCAACGATCAAGGATGCGAGCAATCTTGACAATATTGTGAATGTGAAAGGCGACGAAACGTATACGGAAGATGCGGACGGCAATCTTACGTGGAACGCGGACGGCAGCAATATTTATTATCAGGGAACGACAGATGCAGAACTTCCGGTCAGCGTTAAGGTCACGTATATGCTCGACGGAAAGGCCGTTACGCCGGAATCGCTCGTCGGGAAGAGCGGGAAAGTCACGATCCGTTTCGACTATACAAATAAGGAAACGAGGCAGGTCGTGATCAACGGCACGACGGAGACGATCTACGTACCGTTTGTGGCAGTGACGGGTATGATGCTGCCAAACGATCATTTTTCAAATATTCAGGTGACAAACGGAAAGACGATCAACGAAGGAGATAATAATATCGTTGTCGGATATGCGATGCCGGGTCTCGCCGAAAGTCTTGGGATCAGCGATGATCTTCTGAAAGACAAAGCAGATGAGATCACGATCCCGGATTATTTTGAAGTGACTGCGGATGCACAGGATTTCCAGCTTGGCATCACGATGACAGGAGTTGCCAGTGATGTACTGGCTGACATGGATCTGACAGGATCCGTCGATACGGACAGCATCAAGAATTCAGTAAATACACTGGGAGATTCGGCGGATCAGCTCGTTTCCGGAGCAACGGAGCTCTCGGGCGGGCTTGACACGCTGAACAGCAGCTTTGGTACATACAAGAGCGGCATTTCGTCGCTCAGCGACGGGATCCTTTCCGTCCAAAGCGGAGCTTCCCGGCTGGCCGGAGCGTACACAGGATCGGATGGCGCTGTTAACGGAGCCGCTTCCGTGGCAAGCGGGGCAAAACTTACAAATTCGGGAGCTGCTCTGATCAATGACGGAGTCAACGGGGAAAACGGACTTTCAGACGGGACGGCAGCACTTGCACAGGGAACGGCATATCTGGCCGGTCAGACAGCAGTGCTTGACAGCAATGTATCCCAGCTTTCTGCAAGCCTGAATGACAGCTATAACAACATTTCGAACAATATTACAGCATACAGTACCGCTGCCAGCCAGCTCAGTACGTACCAGCAGCAGCTGAATACACTGCTTACGGAAGCGTCACAGAAATCGATGACGCAGGAAGAGGAGGCAGCGTTCGTATCACAGGTATCGCAGCTTACATCAGCCATCGCGCAGTGTTCCGGTGCCCAGGGCGCCGCGGCGGCACTTGGCAGCGTCAAGCAAAGCATGGATCCTCTTACAGGTGAAGACGGAAAGCTGAAGGAACTTACGGACGGCACTTCTGCGCTTGCTTCGGGAACCGCAGATCTGAACAGCAATGTCAGTACGCTGAATGAGAAGGTCAACGGAAAGGGCGGACTTGCGGAAGGTGTATCGAGTCTGGCACAGAACACGCCGGCTCTCGCACAGGGCGCTTCCCAGCTTTCGGACGGGATCAGTCAGATGTCTTCCGGAACGGCTGCGCTTGTGGACGGGACAGGAAGGCTTACGACAGGCATGGATGCGCTTTCGACCGGTACGGAAGAGCTGGGGAGCGGAATCAGTACGCTGGATTCTGGCTCAGCAGCGCTTATGGACGGCATGGTCACGTTTAACGACGAAGGAATCCGAAAGATCGTCGATGTTTTCAACGGTGACGTCACGAATCTTGTAGACCGTATCAATGCGGTCCGGGACGCGGCGGGCACATACCATATTTTCACAAAGACTGCGGACGGAACGAGCAGCAGCGTAAAATTCGTAATCGAAACAAGTGAAATCAAATAGTTTTTTCCAATGATTTGGCTGCATCATTTTCACTCTGGCAAAAGCATCCCGGCTCCCGGAAGGAAGTACGGGATGCTTTGCCGTTTCCTGCTTGTTTTTTGCCGCGTAATACGGTATATTAACGAAAGAAACGAGTGAGGAGGAAGATGCTGCTTGGACATTATTGCAAAATTAAGCGAAGAATTAAAGATCAGAAGGAATCAGACGGAAGCAGCGGTGAAGCTGATCGACGAGGGAAACACGATTCCGTTCATTGCCAGGTACCGCAAGGAAGCGACGGGGTCTTTGAACGACGAGGTGCTGCGTGACCTGAACGAAAGGCTCAAATACCTGCGGAATCTGGAAGAACGTAAGGAAAAGGTCATTTCATCGATCGAAGAGCAGGAGAAGATGACGGAGGAGCTGAGAAGTCAGATCCTGGCAGCCGAGACGCTTGTGGCGGTGGAAGATTTGTACCGGCCGTATAAGCCGAAACGCCGGACACGTGCCACGATCGCTGTGGAGAAGGGGCTGCAGCCATTTGCCGATCTGCTTTTTGAACAGGAATTAACGTGTTCGCCGGAGGAGGCTGCTTCTTCGTATATCAGCGAGGAGAAGGGCGTACCGACGGAGGAGGATGCGATCGCGGGCGCTTCCGACATCATCGCCGAGAAAATATCCGACTGTGCCGAATACCGCAGGTATATCCGGTCGCTCACGTTGGAAAAGGGAATCCTTACGTCCGAGGCCAAGGAGGAGAATACAGAATCCGTCTATGAGATGTACTATCACTTTGAAGAACCGCTGGCCAGGACGGCCGGCTACCGGGTCCTGGCACTGAACCGCGGGGAACGGGAAAAGATCCTGACCGTGAAAATAACGGCGCCGGACGAGGACATTCTTCGGTATCTGCAAAAGAAAGTGATCGTTCATGAGAATAATCCTGCGGTGCCGGTCGTTTCCGCCGCGGTATCCGACAGCTATGAGCGTCTGATCGCACCGTCGATCGAACGCGATATTCGGAATGAGCTTACGGAAAAAGCCGAAGACGGGGCGATCCGTGTATTCGGACAGAATCTGACACAGCTGCTCATGCAGCCGCCGATCACGGGACAGGTGGTGCTCGGATGGGATCCGGCTTTCCGGACCGGCTGCAAGCTGGCCGTTGTCGACGAGACCGGAAAGGTGCTGGACACCTCCGTGATTTTCCCGACGGCACCGACGACACCGGCAAAGATCCACGACGCAAAGGAAACACTGCTGCGCCTGATCCGGAAATACAAGGTTACGCTGATTTCTGTCGGAAACGGCACGGCTTCCCGCGAATCGGAACAGATCATCGTCGATCTTTTAAAGGAAACGCCGGGTGTCCGGTATGTGATCGTAAATGAGGCAGGCGCTTCGGTGTATTCCGCGAGCGCTCTTGCGACCGAGGAGTTTCCGACCTTCGATGTGGGACAGCGAAGCGCCGCGTCGATCGCGCGGCGGCTTCAGGATCCGCTTGCGGAGCTGGTCAAGATCGACCCGCAGTCGATCGGGGTCGGACAGTATCAGCATGATATGGATCAGAAGAAGCTCGGCGAAGCACTCGGCGGGGTCGTGGAAGACTGTGTGAATCGTGTCGGCGTCGATCTGAATACGGCATCCGCACCGCTTCTTTCCCATATTTCCGGCATTACACCGACGATCGCGAAGAATATCGTTTTATACCGTGAAGAGAATGGGCGGTTCGAAAAACGCAGCCAGCTGATGAAGGTCGCGAAGCTGGGACCGAAAGCGTTCGAACAGTGTGCCGGATTCATGCGCATTGCAGGCGGAAAGAACGTTCTCGACTCGACAAGCGTCCATCCGGAGTCCTACGAAGCGGCGGAGAAGCTTTTGAAGAAGCTTGGGCTTAAACCGGAAGACATTTCAAACGGGCGTGCTTCCGGGCTGTCCGGCATGGTGAAGGATTATAGCGGAACGGCAAAGGAACTTGATGTCGGCGAAATCACACTTCGCGATATTGTCAAGGAACTCGAAAAGCCGGGACGCGACCCGCGTGACGAGATGCCCCGTCCGATCCTGCGCACGGATATCCTGGAGATGAAGGATCTGCAGGAAGGCATGGTATTAAAAGGAACGGTGCGGAATATCGTCGACTTCGGCGCTTTTGTCGATATCGGAGTCCATCAGGACGGCCTGGTCCATATTTCGCAGCTTTCAGACAAGTATATCCGTCATCCGCTCGAAGCGGTCAGCGTCGGAGATATCGTTGACGTCAGGGTACTTAGTGTGGACATCAAAAAGAAGCGGATCGCTCTTTCCATGAAAGGTCTGAAGCAGTCGTAACCTGCATTGACAGCGGTTCACGGAAAAGCTATACTTTATATGTCACGTAAAACAGCTAAGAAACAGAGGGACAAAATGTTCAAGACATCAAAGAAAGATCTTGTATTTTTTGACTTGCTTTCGGATGATATAGACAAAACGTGCAAAGCAGCGAAGATGCTGGAAGAACTTTTTACCAATTATAAGGATACGGACGCGAAGATCGATGTGATCGCCCGCTATGAAACGGAATGTGACATCACGATTCATAACATCATCGATCTGCTGAACCGGTCTTTTGTAACACCGATCGACCGGGACGATATTTTTACGATCACGAAGGTCCTTGATGATATCACAGATAATATCGAGGCCGTAGCGCAGTGCCTCCGCCTTTTTTCCATAAAGAAGATCCGCCCGGCGACGATCGAGCTTGCACAGCTGATCACGAAATGCACGCAGGTGCTTCGGGAAGCGGTCGATGAGCTGAAATCTCTGAAAACCAGCAAAATTATCCACGACAAGATCGTGGAGGTCAACAAGCTGGAGAATGAAGGGGATGTCTTGTACAATAAGATCATGAAGAACCTGTTCAGCAAAGAATCGGACCCGATCGAGCTCATCAAATGGAAAGAAATCGTAGAGACAATGGAATCGACGCTGGACGCGTGCGAAGAGGCTGCCGACGTGCTGGAAGGGATCGTATCGAAGAATGCTTAGCTCAATGCTTATTATTGTAATCGTACTGGCACTGACATTCGATTTTATAAACGGCTTCCACGATACGGCGAATTCGATCGCGACTTCCATCTCGACGCGTGTCCTTACACCGCGCCAGGCGATCACGATGTCTGCGGCGCTTAATTTTGTCGGCGCACTCGTAAGCGTCAAGGTCGCCGGGACGATCGCTACCGGCATCGTCCGCGGCGCGCTGGAACAGTATGTTATCGCGGCCGCACTGATCGGCGCGATCATCTGGAACCTTCTGACATGGTATCTTGCTCTGCCGAGCAGTTCCTCCCACGCACTGATCGGAAGCCTGATCGGCTCGGCCATCGTGGTGTCCGGCAGTATCAAGGTCGTGTACTGGAACAATGTTGTCGATAAAGTTATTATACCGCTCTTTACTTCTCCGCTGCTCGGCCTTTTCTTCGGCTACCTGGTCATGAAATTTCTTTATCTGATTCTGCGGCCTTTGTCGCAGCGAACGGTCAACAAACATTTTTCGAAACTGCAGATTCTGTCTGCCGCCGTCATGGCATATTCACACGGCAGCAACGACGCGCAGAAGACGATGGGAATCATTACGTTTGCGCTCGTAAGCAGCGGCGTGATCGACGGCGAAGCCGGGATCCCGCTGATCGTGAAGATCGTATGCGCCGTTTCGATGGCACTCGGCACCTCGATCGGCGGATACCGCATCATCAAGACGGTCGGGATGAATATGATCCAGCTGCAGCCGATCGGCGGCTTTGCGGCCGAGACTTCGTCGGCAGTCGTGATTCAGGTTATGACCGCGATCGGCGCTCCCGTCAGCACGACACACGTCATTTCATCCGCCATCATGGGCGTCGGCGCGTCGAAGCGTGTTCGTGCCGTCAACTGGTCGGTCGCCAAGAATATCGTTACGACCTGGTTTGTCACGATTCCGGCCACCATGCTGCTGGGAGCCGGAGTAACGGTGCTGTTTGACTTTTTTATGAAGTAGGGAAATCAAGAATGAAAGATATAACGGAATCTTTTTCAGCAAACGATACGCAGGAACTCGGGAAACAGCTTGGACTTGCGGCGAAGCCGGGCGATGTATTCGCACTGACCGGTGATCTCGGCGTCGGCAAGACGGTTTTCGCGGAAGGCTTTGCCCGCGGACTCGGGATCACAGAGCCGGTAACAAGTCCGACATTCACGATCCTTGCGGAATATGACGACGGCCGTCTGCCGTTTTATCATTTCGACGTCTGCCGGATCGGCACCATCGACGAAATGGATGAAATCGGATACGAGGACTGCTTTTTCGGAGAAGGGGTCTCCCTTGTCGAATGGGCGGAGATGATCGAAGAGCTGCTGCCGGATGAATACACATCGGTCACGATCGAAAAAGACCTTGAGCGTGGCTTTGATTACCGCAGGATCACGGTGGACAGGATCAAGAAAGACGTGTCTTTGGAGGCGAAGCACCAATTATGAAAATACTGGCAATCGAAAGCTCAGGACTCGTCGCAGGCGTCGCGGTCGTGGAAGACGGAAGAACACTTGCCGAATACAATGTCAGCCATAAGAAAACTCATTCCCAGACACTTCTTCCGATGCTCGATGAAGTCAAGCGCATGATCGGTCTTGACTTAAGCACTGTGGACGCGATCGCAGTATCGGGAGGGCCCGGGTCTTTTACAGGACTGCGGATCGGGTCGGCGACGGCAAAAGGGCTTGGACTCGCGCTTGATCTGCCGATTGCCGCGGTGCCGACGACTGAGGCGCTGGCATATAATGCCTGCAGTGCGCCGGAGCTTGTCTGTCCGATCATGGACGCGCGGCGCGGCCAGGTTTTCAACGGCCTTTACCGGTTTCAGGGAAACAATATGGAAACCATTGCCGGACAGCGGATCATAGATATGAATGAACTGATCGGCGAACTGAATGAACGCGGGGAAGACGTTCTTTTTCTCGGGGACGCGGTTTCGGTCCACAAGGATAAGATCGGTTCCGAAATGACAGCGTCATACCGCTTCGCGCCTGCCCATATGAATGCGCAGCGCGCATCCGCGCTTGGAACACTGGCTATGAAATACGCGGCGGCCGGTAAGACGGTCAGCGCGGCGGACCACGTTCCGGAGTACCTGCGCATGTCGCAGGCAGAGCGTGAGCGGGCTTTAAAGGAAAAAAACAAATGATCGACATCAGTACAGCGGCCGAATCGGATATTGACGGAATCGCCGCGCTGGAACAGGAGATCTTCACGGACGCCTGGAGCCGGCGTTCGGTCGGGGAATCGATAGGCCGCGATTATATTACTGTCGTGGCGGCACGTGAGAGCGGCAGAGTGATCGGCTATATCATCTGCTACCATATCTTGAACGAAGGCGAGATCATGCGGATCGCCGTCGACGTGCAGTATCGGAGACGTTCCGTGGCACGGCGCATGTTCGAGTATCTGTTTCATAACGCGGAAACGGCGAAACTGCAGGATTTTTCGCTCGAAGTACGGGAGAGCAACCTGGCAGCCAGAGCGCTGTACCATGCCCTTTCTTTCGAGGAAGAAGGCCGGCGCAGGCAGTACTACCATGATCCGGAGGAAGACGCACTGATTCTGTGGCGCCGGATCCATGAATGAGATAAAGAATAGGGGTAAAAGATGCTGGATTTATGTTTGCTGGGCACAGGCGGTATGATGCCGCTTCCATATCGGTGGCTGACCTCGCTGATGCTGCGTCAGAACGGCAGCAGTCTGCTGATCGACTGCGGTGAGGGCACACAGATTGCGATACGTGAGAAGGGATGGAGTTTTAAACCGATCGATACGATCTGCTTCACCCATTACCACGGCGATCATATCAGCGGCCTTCCCGGTCTGCTTCTTACAATGGGCAACGCGGAACGGACGGAACCGGTCACGATGATCGGACCGCACGGACTGGAACGCGTCGTTGCCTCGCTCCGCGTCATCGCACCGGAGCTGCCTTTCGAAATCAATTATGAGGAAATCACAGAGCCGGAACAGGAATTTCAGCGAAAAGGCTACCGGATCCACGCTTTCCGCGTAAACCATAACGTACCGTGCTACGGATATTCGATCGAACTGGACCGGATCGGGAAGTTCGACGTCGGACGTGCCACGGCAGCAGGCATTCCGCAGCGGTGCTGGAGCCTTCTTCAGAAAGGACAGGTACTGGAAGAGGACGGGCGCGTCCTGACGCCGGATATGGTACTCGGGCCGCCGCGAAAAGGCATCAAGGTGACATACTGCACCGATACGCGTCCGGCGAAGAGCATTGTCGAAAATGCCCGCGGCGCCGATCTTTTTATCTGCGAAGGCATGTACGGCGAGCGGGATAAAACCGCAAAAGCAAAAGAATATAAGCACATGACTTTTTATGAAGCGGCAGAACTCGCAAAACAGGCCGATGTCAAGGAACTGTGGCTTACCCATTACAGTCCGTCCCTAACGAGGCCGGAGGATTACGCAGACGATCTGCGCACGGTCTTTCCGCGCGCGAAAGCAGCGCGCGACAAGTGGAGCGCCGCGCTGGACTTTGAGGACAGTGAATCATGAACGAAGAAATACGAATACTTTCGGTCGAAAGCTCCTGCGATGAGACAGCGGCTTCTGTCACGGTAAACGGCAGAAACGTTCTTTCCAACATTATTTCGTCGCAGATCGACCTGCACAAGCTGTACGGCGGCGTCGTTCCGGAAATTGCTTCCCGGAAGCATATTGAACGCATAAATCAGGTAATTACGGAAGCCCTGAAGGAATCCGGCACGTCTCTGGACGACATCGACATCGTCGCGGTCACGTACGGACCCGGCCTTGTCGGTCCGCTTCTCGTCGGCGTTTCGGCGGCGAAGGCGATCGCCTGGGCGCGGCAGCTGCCGCTGATCGGCGTCCACCATATAGAAGGTCATATATCAGCCAATTACATCGAGAATAAGGAACTGGAACCGCCGTTTCTCTGCCTGGTCGCATCCGGCGGCCATTCGCATCTCGTCGCGGTCCGCGATTACGGTGTTTATGAAATCATCGGAAGAACACGCGATGACGCGGCCGGCGAAGCATTCGACAAAGTAGCACGGGCCATCGGCCTCGGTTATCCCGGCGGACCCAAGATCGACAAAATTGCAAAGGAAGGGAACGCCGAAGCCATTTCTTTCCCGAAAGCAGTCGTCAATGAAAACGAATATGATTTCAGCTTCAGCGGCGTCAAATCGGCTGTTCTCAATTATCTCAACAGCTGCAGAATGAAAGGCGAAGAATACTCCCAGGCGGATGTCGCCGCCTCCTTCCAGAAAGCCGTTACAGACGTTCTGATCGAGCATACGGCAGCCGCAGCGGCCGCATATAAGCTGAATAAGGTAGCGATCGCGGGCGGTGTAGCGTCCAATTCGGCACTCCGTGCCGGCATGGCAGAAATGTGCGCCCGAAACGGCTATACCTTTTACCATCCATCCCCGATCCTCTGCACGGACAACGCAGCGATGATCGGCGCGGCAGCCTACTATGACTACAGGAAAGGCATACGAAGCGGCTGGGACCTGAATGCAATACCAAATTTAAAACTGGGTGAACGATAACCGAACAAATTCAAGAACAGGAGGTACCAATGGGTAAAAAGAAAAATGCAGCAGTCATCGCTGCCGCCGGCATGGGAACGCGGATGGGCAGTGACATTCCGAAACAGTACATGAAAATCGACGGAAAACCGATGCTTTATTACTCAATAGCGGCATTTGAAACCTGTCCCATCATCGATGAAATAATTATCACCGTAGCCCCGGGTGAAGAGCTCCGCTGCTACGACGAAGTAATCGACCGGTACCATTTCCGGAAAGTATCAAGCGTCACCGTCGGCGGCGCAGAACGGTATCAGTCCGTATACAACGGACTGATGGCTGTTGACCCTGCATGCGGGTATGTCTTTATCCACGACGGGGCACGTCCGTGTGTGACACGTGACATCATCACCCGTGCATATGAAGAAGTCCAGGCATATGATGCCTGCGTCGTCGGCATACCTGTCAAGGATACGATCCGGCGCATCCGCAGGAACGATGACTGTGTTTCCGAAGTCCTCGACCGGAATGAAATCTGGATGATGCAGACACCGCAGGTTTTTGACTGCCATCTGATCACAGAAGCGTATGAGGGATATATCGCAGGCGGTGCCGCCGACGCAACCGACGATGCCATGGTGCTTGAGCGGATGACGGCGCATCCGGTCCGAATCGTGGAAGGTTCCTATCGGAATATCAAAGTCACGACACCGGAAGATCTGGCCATTGCCGGTATCTTTCTGAAGAAATAGGGGCGGAGTTCTATTGACATCTCTATTTCCGAATGATAAAATATCATAGACTGCTGACGGGGTGACCCCGTTCGGCAGCATACGGAGAGGTATCGAAGCGGTCATAACGAGGCGGTCTTGAAAACCGTTTGTCCGTAAGGGCACGTGGGTTCGAATCCCACCCTCTCCGGTCTTTTCATCGAAACCGGGAATCCAGATTTCACAACGGATTGCCGGTTTTTTATTATCTTATTAATCTCATATTGAATTCGGCGTTGAATACTTTTGAATACTTTTTCTCAGCGGGTCATCGCAGAGATGTTGGGAAAGGCCTGGCGCAATAGTGCTATGTTTTCGGATTTTTCTCGCCGGTCAAAATTATAGTCATTGAGCGTCGTGCATTCATCCCGGTGTCCCGCCTGTCTGCGGACACGGTCGATACTCATACCTGCATCGAGCAGACCGCTGATATAGGTCTTTCTGCACTTATGGGTCGACCGCGGTTTTATTCCGACTGCACGGCATAATCGCTATATAGGCCCTTGAAATCCAGTAAAATCAAGGCTTTCAGAAAATGAAAATCAAATTTTATACTTTTTTCATACCAGATTATGAAATGATATGTAGTCAACAGAAAAGCCGCCCAAGTAAGGTATAAATCGGGTGAATTTCTGAATGTGAAAATAGTAGGATCTCTCTGCGGAATATCTGTGGAGAGGTTTTTTAGTTGATAATGTTCGCTCGACGGAATATACTATAAGAGTGAGATTTTATAGTTAACCTAGCAATATATGAGGTGAATTCTATGGAATTAAAATCGGTAAAAGAAATAGCGGCTGAATGGGGAATCACGAAGAGGAGAGTCCAGATTCTCTGCGGTGAAGGAAGAGTAGAAGGCGCTGTTCGTATAGGTAGGACTTGGATTATTCCTGGGGATGCTAAGAAACCGAAGGATAAACGAATTAAATCCGGGAAGTATAGAAAAGAAAAAGAGAATTAGTTAGTGTCCTTAATATGGGACATCGACTGTGCGAAAATGAATCAAAACCAAAATGTGATAAGGAGATTTCGAGAATGGCAGCGAAGAAAGAAAAAATATAAAAACTGAAGCCTATTGCAAAGGTTTGTCTTGTTATGACAAAAAACAAGGATGATGATACAGAACTCCATAATTTTGATATCAATAATAGGAAAGAAGGTGAACCACGCATGGATATATCTGAGGTGAAGCAGCTCCTTAGTTCAGGAGAAAAAGTGGATATAGAATGTAAAACTTCTGAGAACTCAGTTCCCAAGGCTTTATGGGATACATATTCTTCCTTTGCGAATACGAAGGGCGGATATATTTTCCTTGGAATTGAAGAGAATAAAAAGAATCCTGTAGAACGTTTTCGAATACAAGGGTTGAAGAACGCTACAAAGCAGGTGGAAGATTTTTGGAATACAATTAATGGAAATAAAGTTAACGTAAATATTCTTCGTGATGATGATGTCCGGATTGTTTCAGATCCGGCTACAGACGCGGAGATAGTTTCTATTCATGTTCCCCGAGCGGATTATAATTTTCGTCCCGTGTATGTGGGAGAAAACCCTTATAAGGGTACGTTTAAAAGAAATCATGAAGGGGATTATCATGCTTCAAAAGATGAAGTAAACGCGATGATTCGTGACCAAAATACAGATGGAAATGACGCAATGGTTTTGGCGCGTTATGATATGGATGACATTGATCGGGAAACGTTACAGCACTATAGAACGGTGTTTCGTGTTAAAAATCCGGACCATGTTTGGAATCTGCATGATGATAAAACATTTCTGACAGATCTTGGTGGATACAGAAAAGATAGAGATAACGGAGCTGAAGGATTAACTTTGGCAGGGTTGTTAATGTTTGGAAAAGGTTTACCTATCAGAGAAAAGTTTTCAAACATTATGATGGATTATAGAGATGAAAGTCAGGTTACGGATGAGACGCGCTGGGTGGATCGTGTTACCTATGATGGTACCTGGGAGAACAATTTGTTTAATTTTTTTATGAAGGTGTCTCCTAAGGTGACTGCAGATCTGAAGAAGCCATTTGTGCTGGAAAATATGCAGCGTGTTGATGATACGCCTATTCATAAGGCAGTTCGTGAGGCTTTTGTGAATATGATGATTCATGCTGATTATTTGATGGATGCTGGTACGCTTAAGATCATCAAGAAGAAAGATGAATTTGAATTTACGAATCCTGGAAGTCTGAAGCTTTCGGTAGAAGAAATCTTTAAGGGTGGAAACTCTAAATCTCGTAATCCGCATATGCAAACCATGCTTAGGATGATTGGATTTGGAGATAATGCCGGGTCTGGTATACCGACAATTCTTAGTACATGGAACCAGGCAGAATGGATAAAACCGGAGCTTTTTGAGGATACAAGTTTAAATCAAGTTACGCTGAGACTAAAGACAATGGCTGAATGGACTGAACCGGCAGAAACTTTGAGTAATCAAATAGTAGCAAACGCGGCTCTTCCAACTGAAAGCCTTGAAAAATTAAAAAATTCCCTTGCTGTTGTCAACCTTGGAATATCGCCGGAAGTGAAAGCAAACTTAAATGAGGTAGCAAAGGCAATGGCAGACGCGTTGAAGCCATATTCTCAGTTGGATTTTTCGGGTATTCAGAAATCACTTGAGGAATTTACGAAGGTATCAGAGGCACTACGACCTATTCAGGAAAGAGTGGCGGAATTATCAAAGAATCTTTCCGCGCTTATAGGAACAGAGATAATATCGGCGAATTCTGGCGGCGAATCGGCGAATAAATCAGCGAATTATAATGGCGAATCGGCGAATAATGATTTGCGGCTTACTGAACGTCAGCGGGAAATACTTGAAGTTATGAAAGATGGGGAAGAATATACAACCGAGACTATTGCCGAAAAGATAGGTCTGAAATCCTCGCGGACAAGGCAGTTGATAAATGAGTTAGTAGTATTAAATAAACTTGAAAGCCTAGGTTCGACGAAAGATAGAAGATATAAGATAAAGTAGTTTGGAAGCTGTCATTATTCCAATAGAAAGATAGTCCTAGAGAACCATCCCGCACGAATGCTGTCTTCTGAGACTATAGTAAAACCATGATTATTATATCAAAGTTTGAGCTGATGCTCGATGAGGATATAGCTTATATCTACTGCTATCAAAAGCATTTCCGGTCTTTTATCCAATTGCCAAACCCATTGAAAACAGAGGGATTTGGCAATTTTTTTTGCGCCCTACGGTGCACTTTTCCAGGCAGTAAAGCCTGCGTAATATATTTAAGAAAAATGCGGATAGACGCAAAAATATTAAATAGAATATTACATAGGTAAATACGATACGAAAAACAATGGAAATCCAAAATATTTCGGAATAAAAGTTGATGCGATTGGATCTTTGATATATAATAATACGGAAAGAGTTGGAAATCCAAAATTATTCGTAACAAGGAGAAATATAATGAATGAAATCCTACGCCCTATGTATCTGCAAAAACTAATCATGCGCAGGAATAATAGTATGATAAAAGTGATTACAGGCATTCGCAGATGCGGCAAGTCCTACCTGCTGTTTGAACTGTTTTACAAATATCTAATTGCAGAAGGCGTGAATCAAGCCGAAATAATAAGAATTCCTCTTGATGATGAGAAATTCGATGATCTTCTGGACAGAAAAGCATTACGCCAGTATATAGATGAAAGAACAGCAGAGGATAGACAGTACTACATTTTTCTTGATGAAATCCAGCTTGTTAAAGATTTTGAAAAGCTGCTGAATGGTTTGAACAGACGCCAGAATATAGATGTTTATGTGACCGGGAGCAATTCAAAATTCTTGTCGACGGATGTGTTGACAGAATTTCGTGGACGAGGCGATGAGGTACGTGTCTATCCGCTTAGCTTTTCTGAATTTATTACAGGATATAGCGGCGAAGAAGCGGAAGCGTGGACGGACTATTATACATTTGGCGGATTACCAGTCATCCTGTCGTTTAAGAGTGACGAACAAAAGATAGAATATCTCAAAAACTTGTTCCATAATGTTTATCAAAAAGATATTGTTGAACGATATCATCTGGCGGATACAGAAAAACTGGAACGTACGGCTATGGTAGTTGCTTCTTCGACAGGCTCTCTTACAAATCCGCTGAAAATTGCGAGGACATTTTTAAGCAGCGGTTATAGCGGTGTAACAGATAAAACAGTCAGCATGTATTTAAAGTATTTACAGGAAGCATTTCTGATTGAAAAATCAGAACGATATAATATAAAAGGTCGGAAATATATTTCAACACCATCGAAATATTATTTTACAGATGTGGGTCTGCGAAATGCCTATTTGAATTTTCGTCAGCAGGAAGAAAATCACATCATGGAAAATATAATTTATAATGAGCTGCGGATACGAGGTTATCATGTTGATGTCGGTGTTGTTGAGCATGAAAGCAGGGATGAGGCAGGTAAACGTACTTTAAATCATCTTGAAGTGGATTTTGTCTGCAATAAGGGGAGTAAACGGTATTACCTGCAGTCTGCTTTTTCAATACCTGATGAAAAGAAAAGAATGCAGGAAAAGAATTCTTTAATCCATGTAAAGGATATGTTTAAGAAAATTATTGTCGTCAGAGATAATATCAAGTTATGGCGTGATGAGGATGGAATTGTAACAATGGGGATAATGGAATTTCTCTTAAATTCGGAAAGTCTGGATTTGTAAGGAAGAGAACTGCTTCGACATCATGTAATGTGGAATCAGGAATGCAAGAATTACTGATATCCGTTGAATATACTTCCAGCAGGGGAAACAAACGGCCATTGCGGAGCTATTACCTGAAACAAGTGCGTTTAGCTGTAAAGTATAAATACAGATTAAAGATATCCGGACCCAAATTTAGTAATAGTCATAAGTAAATATATATAAGCGTTGGTAAAAGGAGAACTTTTGGAAGATAACATTCAGAAAAAACTTGCGGAAATTGAACAGAAAGAACACGTAACCATTATCATGGCGGTGGAATCCGGAAGCAGAGCATGGGGCTTTGCATCCCCGGACAGCGACTATGATGTCCGTTTCCTGTATGTCCGGACACTTGATGAGTACTTAAAATTAAAGGAGCCACGGGATGTAATTGAGTGGCAGCTTGATGAAGTCCTGGACATTAACGGATGGGATTTGAGAAAGGCCCTGCGCCTTCTGTATCAATCCAACCCAACCATATTCGAGTGGGCAAGTTCCCCGATCCGATACAGGAATTCGGCACTCGCAGATGAATTCCGAAAACTGCTGCCGGAATACTTTTCCTGTAAAAAGAGTGTGTATCATTACTGGCATACAGCATCATCCACATACCGGGATCATCTGATGACACCGGAAGTAAAAGTCAAGAAATATTTCTATGCGATCCGACCGCTTCTGGCTGCGCAGTGGATCATCGATAAGAAATGCGCTCCGCCGATGAAGTTTGAAGAACTGGCGGATGCGGAATTAAAGAAAGAACTGATCCCGGAAATCCGGAAGCTGCTTGCATTAAAGCGTGTGACTCCGGAAATAGGCACCGCTCCCGGAATACCCGTATGGAATGATTTTATTGAACAGGAGCTTCAAAGAATCAAGCATGCCGCGGATGAAATGGAAGAGTGCGGGCATAGCTGGGACCATTTGGATGCATTTTTTAATAAAACTGTGAAAAAGTAATTTGCGGAGCGTATCCTAATATTTATAGTCTGTTTGAACAAGGAGAGATGGAATATTGAAACCGCTAGGTTGTTTTTCTGAAATGAATGTGTATAGTGATACAGGAAGTATCGAAAAATGCATTGTCAGTCATGTTGATTATGACAAAGAAAAAGTAATTGAATATTTAATGTCGGGCAAAAGGATAGCCGGATGCCCTAAAAATGTGATTGACTGTGTGACCGTCGAGAAAATATCAGACAGTTTTTCGGTTTATAGTGATGGGGAATATGACTGGTGTGATTTCTTGATTTATCATATTCGGAAATACAATATTGTACTGCCGGTGGACTTTATTAATAAAATTGGTGCGTAGGAAGGCTTGGCGTATCATATACAGTGAATGGTAGAGATAAATAATTAAAAGCAATGCCAATTCTTGAAAAACCTTGAAGGGGGGATTGTTGCGGGATTTAAATATGGAATATGATGAATTTTTTTTCGGTAAAGGGCCAGCAAAGGCTTTATAATGTTGCATACGAAGAAAAAGATCTGGTGCCATTGTCAGATGAAGATGCTGAAGCAGTATATGCTGAGGCAAGCAGAAAATGGATACGTAGAATAGATAAGGATAAAGCTTGAGAATATGCAAGAAAAGCATTCAAATCGAGCAAGAAGGACTTGGCGATATTGTTCTATTGCATGAATAATTACCTTTTGAATACTTTTGAATACTTTCCGGGATTGCCAAAATCCTCCTTTTCCTTGTGGTTGAGAGAAAGACGGCGGGTTCGAATCCCACCCTCTCCGGTTACGTATTTCATTTCGGAAGTCCTTGTCAGAAGAGGACTTCCGATTTTTTTTACCCTTATTGATCTCATAAACATGAATAAGGGTGATTAACAAGTGAGTAACATTACAAATCTGCCATATAATCACAATTTGGCCGCGCCTGGCGTAATATGGCATTATTCTCACATGAGTCGCGGATGTCAAAACAGTAGGAGCCCAGCGTGGTTTTTTCACTTTTATGGCCGACCTGTCGGCGGACACGGTCAACATTCATTCCAGATGTCAAGAGTCTGCTTACATACGTCTTCCGGCATTTATGCGAGCTTCTCGGAAGAATTCCCAGAGCCCGGCAGTAACGTCGTATAGCACTGTCAACACGGCCAGGCGCAGGGTGATCTCCATTTTGGTCGGAAAAAATATATTCACAGGACTCACCTTGCTCTTTCTGCTTTTCCTTGAGCCATTGGAAGAAATGATAATCTTCCTCGGTTATCTGCACATCTCTGGGCGGCGCATTCTTCTTAAGCCGATCAACAATTTTATAGCTGTCAAACCAGTAATCACTGTCTTTTTCGTCAAGCTCAGAACAGCGTCCATAGATACGGCAAACGTGGATGTGGTCAGAATGAATATCTGTCCATCTAATCGCTGATATTTCGCCCAATCGAAGCCCCGTTAGAAAAAGAACAGGTATCATCATGGCAATATTACCCTTGCCGCGTTGCTGTGATAACGCTTAAATGCATAATTGATTAATGTTTCGACCTCAGTGTTGTTAAAACCCTGCGTTTCAGGTAACGGCTTCTCGGCTGCGCGGAAAAGATCCCTGCGGATTTCCAGACCAATCATAGGGTTTGTGGATATTAATCCCTTTTTATAAGCGTACCTCAGCATATCCCGAACCGCTTTGTATTATTGTATACCATACAATAAAACCACCTGCTATACGGGTGTTCCGAGTTCGGTTTCATTATAATAGTGTGGGTTCTAAACCGCGCTAAAATAACGGAGGAGGTATCCTATTTGGATAAAAATAATGGATGTTTTCAGCCAAGTACTCCATCAGCCGAGTATTAAATTCTTCTATATTTTCTGACCATAGGTGAAAACAATATGCAAAGCATCTTAGAATATATCATGAATTGAAAAGAACAGTTGCCGGAAGCTGTCTGGTAGCGCCTAACAGGAGTATTAACAAAAGAAAGACTGATAGGCAATAGCTATTTGACACAGCCATAGTCTATCAGTCTGTATATATTATTCGAAAAGCTATTTTTTATTTTTCTCTTTCAATGCTCTCCAAAGTGCTTCGGGATTGATCGGGATCTTGTTGAAACAGATTCCGGTAGCATCGGCGATGGCATTCGCAATAGCAGGTGCTACAGGAGCAGTGGAACCTTCACCGCATTCTTTGGCGCCAAACGGACCGACAGGATCCGGATCGCCGCAGAAGATCGTCTGAATTTCCGGCATATCGAGAGCAGTCGGGAAGCGGTAGTCACGGAAGCTTGGATTGATGACTTTTCCGTCTTTTATAATCACATCTTCATAAAGAGCGTATCCAAGACCCATCTGAACAGAACCTTCTACCTGTCCTTCAACAGCCCGGCGGTTCAGCGGTCTGCCGCAGTCGTGCGCAAAGACAAAGTCGGAAATATCTACAGCGCCGGTCTCTTCGTCGACCTTGACCTTGGCAGCTCCTGTTGAGAAGCTGTAGGATGGTGCGTAATTTCCTTTGCAGAAACCGTCGTATTCATCACCTGTGTCATTGTGACTGTAATGACCTTTCCCGATAATGCCTTCTCCATCGTGCTCTTCCTCATAAGTCCAGACTGCATCATGCCAGCACATGCCGATTTCCGGATCATCTTTCTTGAAGATTCTGCAGTCTTTCAGTGTCAGCTGGTCAACGGGAACACCAAGCTTTGCAGAAACGGTTTCCTTTAATTGCCTTGCTGCGTCTGCGGCGGCTCGTCTGGCTCCGTTTCCGGCGAGAAACGTACCGCGGCTTCCCAGTGTGCCGGTATCAAACGGAGAGAGGTTCGTATCCGCCATACAAATTTTTACCTGTTCTTCGTGAAGCCCAAGTTCTTCGGCGGCGACGACCGTTACAACGGTGTCGAGACCCTGACCGATGTCATTTGCTCCGGAGTATATGGTTGCGGAATTTCGTCTGTCAAGCCGGCAGATTGTAAAATTCGAACAATTAGCAGGTGTTGTCAGAACGGCGTATCCGGTTCCGGAGATGAAGCCGGAGGCGGAAAATCCGATTCCTTCGCCCTTTCCTAAATGACCTTTCTGTTTTTGCCAGCCGATTTTTTCGGCTGCCGCGTCAAGGTTGTCTTTCATGGCACAGCTTGTTACTTTCAGTCCGCTTGCGGTCTTATATCCTTTTTCTACGGCATTTATTTTACGGAATTCGACCGGATCGATGCCAAGGTCTCTTGCAGCTTCGTCCATGTGACAGTCACTGGCAAAATGAACCTGGCAGGAAGTGTAGCCGCGCATTGCGCCGCCAACCGGATTATTGGTGTAAACACGCCATGCTTCCATGCGAATATTTGGGATCTTATAAGGCAGATTTTCCCATATAATGGAAAGTGCATTGGCAGGCTTTCCGGTTCCGCCGTATGCGCCGGCATCCAGATAATGTCTGCATTTTTTTGCGAGAAGGGTGCCGTCTTTTTTGAAGGCACTTTCGATGATGATTGTGATCGGATGCCGTACGCGGGTGGAAGTAAAGACTTCCTCACGTGTCAGGACACACTTGACGGGATGTCCGGTTTTCTGTGCAAGGATGCAGCAGCATGCTTCGTGCGGAAATACGTCCAGCTTTCCTCCGAAGCCACCGCCGACCAGAGGCTTAATGACACGGATTGTGTTTTCCGGAACAGACAGCGCATGTGCGATCCAGTAGCGGACTAAATAAGCCGACTGTGTGGAAGTCCAGATGGTATACTCTTTATTCTCATATTTTGCAATACAGGCATGCGGTTCGATGGCAGCATGGGAAATACGCTGTGTCTGATATACATGGCTGTCCGTGTAATCCGCTTCCGCAAATGCTTTGTCCACATCGCCGGCTTCTACGATATTGTACTGATTAATATTTTTTTCGGGGACGTCATATCCCAGATAATCGAATTGCTTCTCCATTCCTGCGTGAATGGGACAGTCTCCTTTCATAGCTTCCTCCGGTGTAAAATAGGCAGGCAGCAGCTCATATTCTACCTGGATTGCTTCGCATGCTTTCTGGGCCGCCGCTTCTGAAACAGCGGCTACTGCAGCAACTTCATCACCGATATAGCGTACCTTGTCGATTGCCAGCGGTGTCTTGTCTGCTGTGGCTTTATCGATTTCCACGCAGCCCAGCATTTCTCCTGTCATGTCCTTTCCTGTAATGACAGCTTTGACACCAGGCATTTTCTCTGCGGCTGAAGTATCGATGCTTAGAATCTTTGCATGAGGATGGGGACTTCTGAGAAACTTGCACCATAGCTGCCCGGGAAGATTTATGTCGCCGGCAAACTTCCCGCGGCCTGTGACCTTTGCTTCTGCATCTACCTTTGGATAGTCTGTCCCGATTATATTAAATTGTTCCGTTTCATTGAATATTTTTGCCATCGCTGCCACCTCCATACTCCTTTGCTACGGAATCAATTGCTTCTACGATTTTAGCATAGCCTGTGCATCGGCACAGATTTCCGGCAATCGCATCACGGATTTCATGCTCCGAAGGATGCGGATTGTGATCCAAAAGGGCTTTGGCGGACATGATCATGCCGGGAGTACAGTATCCGCACTGCAGTGCCCATTTATCAATGAATGCCTGCTGTAATGGATCAAGTTTTCCGTCTTTTCCAAGGCCTTCAATGGTGGTCACATTTTTTCCTTCGACTTCCCGGGCAAGGATCAGGCAGGAGGTTACAGGGTCGTCATCGATCAGAACTGTGCAGGCACCGCATTCACCTTCCTCACAGCCTTTTTTTGTACCGGTAAGATTCCTGTCATTACGCAGAAAATCCAGCAGCGTTTCGTTATCGTCCGTCAGAGCCTGAACCAACTCACCGTTCAGTGTAAATGTAAGTATATGCTTCATGACCGCACCTCCTGTCGGATATCTTCGATTGCTTTTGCAATGGCTCTCTTCGTGAAAACACGGACCATGTCCCGCCGGTAATCGGCAGAAGCACGGACGTCGCTGATCGGATGGCATCCATTCATTGCCGCTATGGAAGCATCCTCGATATCTTTTTGCGTCAGACGGCTGCCGGTCAGAATTTTTTCTGCCTCGGCTGCCCGGACCGGAGTCGCGGCTACAGCACCAAGTGCAATTCTGGCCTCTTTGCATATACCGTTTTCTGCGACGATCGAAGCAGCAACACCTACGATAGCCAGATCCATGGCCTTTCGATATGAAAGTTTCAGATATGCCGCACCTTGTCCGGGTCTGCGGTCCGGAATGGTAATTTCTGTCACAATTTCACCGGGAACAAGCCGTGTGTGTTTCGGACCTGTGAATAAAGTTTCGACCGGGAACCGGCTGCTGCCTTCAGGGCGCTCCGTATGGACCTCCGCGTCGAGGACGATCAGAATCGGGGCAGTGTCACAGGATGGAGAAGCGTTGCAGATGTTTCCCGCCATAGTTCCCAGACATCGGATTTGATTAGAAGCTACAAAATGTGCGGCTTCGCAGACTGCCTGATACTGGGAAGCTACTGTTTCTGATGTCTGTATGGTCTTTAGCTTTACCAGTGACCCGATCTTCAGTCCCTTTTCTTTTTCATAGGTAATATCGGAAAGGCCGGGTATTCCCTTCAGGTCGATGATGTATTCCGGAGCAATAGCTTTTCCGCTCATTGCTACCATTACATCGGTTCCGCCTGCCATAAGCTTCGCGGAATTTCCCATCTGGGATGCAAGACTGATCGCTTCGTCCAGTGATTCAGGTTTTAAATATTCAAATTCTGGTAATATCATACTGTACTCCTTTCTGAGGTACTGTCTGAATATATTTATTTCTGTTAATAGATTAACAGCTTGGACCTGCAGAATGAAGCGAATATATGGAAAGGGGTTGAACAGAATGGAAAGGCAGGGATATAATATACGAGAACATTCTGCGGCAGCTGTACTGCAGTCATTCAGACTGCAGTGACATTGAAAGAAAAATAAGAAAAGAGCATGAAATGGACAGGACAGACGATAAACCATTGGAAAAAGACATTGCAAAACAAGACCGTCAGAGCACATGGAATATTTCAGCGCAGCAGGTCCAGATTTTTCTGAAGGCAGTGGAACTCAGAAATTTCACACAGGTAGCGGGTTACTTTAACTACACGCCGTCTATGATCAGCAAAACCATAATTGCCCTGGAAAGAGAGCTGGGTCTGACATTATTTATCAGAAAGCCGAATGAACTGACACCGACGCCTGCCGGTAAATATCTTGCGAATGAATGGAGGTCTTTCATTGCTTCTTTGAACAACAGCGTAAGGAGAGCACGCCAGTATCAGAACTGTCTGGAAGACAATATCACATTCAGCTTTGTAGATTCCTCCGCGGCGGTAGACCGGCTTATGAGCAAAGTAATCTTATCATATGCTGCGGCAAGACCGGACATAACAATTTCGGCGGAAAAGCATGATATGCACAGAGCGGCTGAACTGTTAAGCTCCGGCATGCAGGATCTGATCCTGACCAGTGAAATAGAAGCAGCGTACCTGGAGGAACACGGACTTTTCTGGGAAAAAGCATTTAATACAACTGTTTCAGCATATGTACCTAGAAAAAACGAATTGTTTGATCACGAAACAGTGAGCTTTGAGGATCTGAAAAGCCAGAAACTGTGCGCGCTGGATTCACTTATGAATCCTACCTATTGTGCGTGGCTTGAAAATCTTTGCGGCAGGTATGGATTTACTCCTGACGTCGTTTCTTCGTTCCGGACTGTCCGCTCGTTAATGTTCAGTCTGCGGCTGCATGACTGCATTTTTATAGGAGACTCCATTACGTCTGACTGGTGTGACGAAGATGTGAAGATGTTTCGTCTTCCGGAGAAATCGTTTATTATCCTTGCATGGCGTGATAATAAGCGGGCGGAAATTGCTGCATTCAAAAATTATTTGATGAAAATGCTTTCGGCAATGGATTGTGTATGAAAATGCAGTTGTTATAATAAACTATAAGGACATATTTCTTTTGTGTTCAAGAATGTTCGGCCTAAAATCGGACCAAATGTATAGATGAAGAATACAAAGACAGACGGATGCTCCACTGTCTGTCAGGATGCTCATTTTTTTTAATGGTTCCCATATTTCGCTTTAGTCGCCTTTCTATGCTTTGATGTTAATATATACTTTCATTAGAACCATCCGGGTCGTTCATAAGCAAATCCTTACCGTCAAAGTTCAGCTTTCCGAATAAATGCAGTGTTGATTACTTGCAAGACGGATTGGCATCAGAGAAGCTATGAAGGTGCTTTTGAAATGCTGAACGTGCCGAACTGTGAAGAGAGAGGCAATAGTCTGGACGTTGCTCTTGAGAGTGAGAAAAGATTTACGGATATAAATGTCAGCAGAATTCGGGTATCATCCGGCTTATATTTCTTCCCGGTTGTCAGAAAAGACGGGAAAGACATTTTCTCAAACTCTGCTGTCTCAGAGAATGGAACGGTCAGTTTTTCTGATGCAGAATACAGACCTTTCCATTGAGGAAATCACGCCCATGATTGGTTACTCCGAAAAAAGTAATTTTTACAAGGCATTTCTGGATTATTGCGGGAAGACGCCACGGCAGTTCGTTCAGAGAGATAGCTTAGAATAATATAAAGATTTACCACTATATAACATAAGATTTGCCACTGAAATAATATAGATCTTCCCGTAAAATGAAGTCAGCTTTAAAAAAGCGAAGACGTTCATTCTTAAGGAGGATTTTTATTATGTATCGAAATTTTACTTTTTGTATCCCGACCAAAGTGCTTTTCGGAGCAGGGCAGCTGAACAATCTCAGAAATGAGATAATGCCCGGGAAAAAAGCACTAATAGCTACGTCAAACGGCCTGTCAACGAAGAAATATGGTTATCTTGCCCGAGTGGAAAAAGAACTGGAACTGGCAGGGGTTGAACATGAGCTGTTCGATGAGATCCGGCCGAACCCCACCAGAAACAATGTCATGTCAGGGGCTGAAAAGGCCAGAAATACAGGATGCGATTTTGTTGTCGCGCTGGGCGGAGGGTCAGTCATGGACTGCTCAAAATGTATTGCGTTGATGATGACAAATGACGGAGACATCTGGGATTATTCCATGAGTGCACAGGGAGGCAAGAAAATTGCCTCAAACCCGGCAGCGCCCATCATTTGCATTACGACCTCTGCAGGGACCGGCAGTGAGGTGGACATGGCTGCTGTCATTTCTTATGATGCGGTAAATGAAAAGACCGGAATCTTTTTCCCGTCTATGTTCCCGACGCTTTCCATTGTGGACTCGGATCTTATGATGAGCGTTTCTCAAAAGTATACGGCTTATCAGGGCATGGATGCTTTCTACCACGCTGCGGAGAGTGTCATTAACAGGAACGAGCATCCGATGGGAGAAATGTTTGCGTTGAAGGCAATCGAGCTGATTGCTGCAAACCTTCCGAAAGTATGCAAGGATGGCAATGATAAGGATGCAAGGGCAAATATGGCACTTGCTAATACACTTGCAGGATACTATATGCTCTGCACATCACAGCATACTATGGAGCATGTGATGGGAAGCTTTCACCGTAATCTTGTGCATGGGGCCGGTCTCATCATGATTTCACATGCCTACTTTGACTTCTTTGCAGAGAAAAAAGCAGCTGAGGAACCGATGATCAAAATGGCAAAAGCAATGGGCGTGAAAAATGCGAAATCCGGAGAAGACTTCATCAAGGCTCTTGATGTTTTGATTGCAGATGTCGGCTGCAAAGATCTTAAAATGAGCGAGATGGGAATTACCAAAGCCGAATTAAAGAAGTATCCGGAAATGGTGCACAAGGTGTTAGGCGGAGATATTACGGCAGATCCACTACCGCTTTCGGATTCTGACTATCTTGCCATTTATGAAAAATCATATCAATAAGGCGGCCGTAATCATGAAAACAAAGAAAATTGAAATCGGCGAAATCGCAAAAAAGGTCGATCCCATCGTGTGGATGGAGTCAAACTGGGGACTGGTTACTGCAGAATCAGATGGAAAGATCAATACCATGACGGTGGCCTGGGGCGCATTTGGCAATGTATGGTGGAAGAAGACAGTCATTCTATATATTCGTCCGCAGCGCTATACCAAAGAATTTATTGACAAAGATGAGCGTTTCACACTGACGTTCTTTGAGGGCCGTAAAAAAGAAATGACTTATCTTGGCAGCAATTCCGGCCGTGACATCCCCGATAAGATTGAACGCTCGGGCCTTCATGCAGTGGATATTGACGGGCAGCCCACATTTGAGGAAGGCCGGTATGTTCTTTTGCTGAAGACTCTGTACCAGCAGCCGATGGAGCAGACTTGTTTTGCCGATCCGGCTTTCGGTCGAGAAAATTATCCGGATAAGGACTATTCCGAAATTTATATTGCTGAAATTGAATCTGCCTACGAAATTGAAAAGTGAGGAATCTGCTGTGACAGAACTGAAAAAACTCGATACCGGGATTCCCTATCATTTTCTCGATGCGGCAGCTGCCGGAACTATTGCTGCAAAGGATATCCCGGATAACTGTGTTGTCGGGGGTGTGCCGGCTAAGAAAATCAAGGATCTGTGATGAAGAAAAGCTGCCTTCTGATTGGAATTACGATATTTTTATGGGGAACCATGCCGCCGCTGACAAAGTTGTTGCTGAGCAATTTGTCAAGTATGACCGTTCTGTTTTACAGTACTCTCATAGCTTCTGCCGCACTATTGCTTGCCGTGCTGATCTCCGGTCGATGGAAAAAGGTGAAAGCATACTCTGGAAAGGACATGCTTCAAATTCTCTTTCTTGGTTTTCTTGGAGAATTTCTGTATTCAGCACTTTACTATAAAGCTCTTACCATGCTCTCGGCGGCGGATGCAAGCATACTGAATTATATATGGCCTTTCATTGCCGTTATTTGTTCCGCTCCTATTTTAAAAGAACATATCAGCTTGAGACAGATTTCCGCAATTGTTATTTCTTTCATTGGAATCATTGTGATTGCCAGCGGAGGAAATATGACGTTTGGCTTGCGTAACGGATTGAATAGGGGAGTACTTCTATGCCTTCTGGCTGCTGGCTGTTATGGTGCCTTTAATGTGTTAAATAAGAAGAAAGGAGGAGACCAACTTGTAAATATGACATTATATTTTATTACAACTGCGGTTCTGTCTGCATAGATTGTTTGTTTACTGATCAGATTACATTGATCAGTTTCGGTGAGACAGTCGGCTTACTTTGGCTGGGCATTTTTATTGATGCGGTTGCATTTGTCTGCTGGGCAATTGCAATTCAGAATAATGATGTTTCGGCAGTTGTCAATTTCTCATACTTGACTCCTGTTGTTGCTATGCTTCTGTCTGCCGCAATTCTAAAAGAATCTGTCAGTTTATATTCCGTTATTGGCTTTGCAATAATTATTTCTGGAATTGTACTTCAGGAGAAAGCCGGGGCTTTCCCTTTGTTCCTCTCTTAAAAAGGTACCCTGGAAGGTACTTAATATTTTGAAATACCGGGAAATTTTACTACATGAGCTTCCAGAGAAAAACTCAAGTCTGGTATCTGAATATCAGAATGCTCCCCTTGTGATAAACAGTTTTAGCAGTAAAACGCTTACCATGAGAGGAGCATTGTATGTTGTGCGAACTTTCATTTTTACAAAAACGGATATAACGCTTCAAACTTGACAAAATATGGTTGGTGAGAATATTCTACGATTATAGGAAGAAGGAGGACTTAGCTTATGGCATTAACACTTGAGCAGTCGATTGATAAGCTTGGAGCAGATTTTCCGAACTTAAACTGGAATTTTAAAAAACAAGAAATCGGTAATCGGACAGAACAAATATCTCAGTGGCTTGGCGGACAAGATGAGGATATTATGGTTTGTGTTTATAAAGGTCGAACCATTCATGAACCATTTCACCGACAGGATTTTTTCTTCTTGAACTATGCATATGCTGGCAGCTATAGTGCTTATAGCTATAAGTTCGATAATCAACTGACTGTTGCGGAAAATGAATGCTATATAGGTCAGCCTTTTTCAGGGTATGCGTTATTTAGCGAAAATGAAAAGGATATAGTAATTATTGGTGTTTTAATAAAAAAAGAGGTTTTTTATCGGAATTTTCTTCAGGTTATTTCAACGGACAGCAGACTGCTGCATTTTTTTCTGGATCCTAAAAAGAACGATTTTTCAGATGAATTTATTCATCTTGAAAATATGAAAGATCATGCCATCAGAACTCAGATTGAAATGATGGCATTGGAATATGCAAATAAAAAAGAGGATACACAGGAAATACTTAGACCGATGACTTTAACACTGCTGATCATGCTTGCCCGGGAATTTAAAGTATCACATATCCAGGCTGTCAACGAGGATGCTGCAGATAGAATAGTCAAGTATATGGAGGAACATGTTGATGTGGTTACGCTTGAATTATTATCAGAAGTTTTTTCCTATCATCCAAGTTACGTTTCATCATTGCTTTCCAAAAAGAAAGGAAGAACTTATTCTGAAATTCTTCTTGCACAAAGGATGGCAAGAGCTGTGTTTCTGATGCAGAAGACGGATCTTTCGCTGGAAGAGATTGCACCGATCGTTGGCTATGATGACAAAAGCAGTTTCTATAAGGCATTTCGCAAATCATATGGAAAAACGCCAAGAGAATATGTTCAGGAGATATCTTCAAAATCGAATATATAAAGATTTGCCACTAAATATCTTTATATACGCAATTGTATTATATAAGCGTCTCAACTAGAATATAATCAACGTCAGAAAAGACATTGGTATACATTCGGAAGAGACGCTTTTCTTATAGCATGATGCATACAGTGTTCGAAATGAGATTCACTGAAATGAGTTATATCGATTTTACAGATTCACGGATCAGCAGTTTTGTTTGAATACGGCATTTTGTGCTTCTGTATTCGATATTTTCTCCGATTTTTTCAAGGATTGACATTAATGAATCTATCGCTTCAATAGCAAAAGAATTTTTTGAAACACTGATCGTGGTCAGCTTGGGATATGTAATTTCGCAGATTGGACGGTCGTTGTACCCTATCATTGAGATATCGCTGGGAACTGAAATATTGAATTCCTTTAATGCGCGAATAACACCTGCGGTAATAACGTCATCATCAGATACAAAGGCGGTAGGAAGTTTCGGACTTCTTTTCAGAATTTCACGAAATTCCTGGTAGCTGCCTTCTTCAGAACAGGCAAGCTGGTAGCAGTAATCTGGATCCAAATCGATATGGAAGGAGTGAAGAGCTTCCCTATAACCTTTTTCACGTTCTATAAAACTGCTGATGCGGGATTTCCCGGCAAGATAACCTATTTTGGTGTGACCATTATTAACCAGAAATTCAACAGCCTGATAAGTTCCCATCTGATTGTCAATGGAAACGGAGTTCACAGGAAGATGGCTGAAATTATTATCCATTGCTAAAAGAGGTTTCGATAGCATATCAAAATCATGAATATCGTCATCTGACATTTCTGTAGCGAAAATGATTGCACCGTCAGCTGTGAGACTGTTGATGTATTGAATTTGATCTTCCATGGATGACTGTTTTTCAACAGTCTGCAGGATAATGTTATATCCGTATTTACGTGCCCTTTTTTCCAGGTTCTCCATTAGCAGCATGAAGAAAGGCTGGACATTTAGAATGGCTCCATCTTTTTTATAAATTACAAAACAGATATTCTTTACTTTCTTTTCGGCAGGTTTTGATGCATTGCTTATTATGTTCGTTATGCCTAAAGCTTTTAATTCATTGATAACACGCATACGGGTCGCATCGGATACACCAGGTTTCTGATTGATGATTAATGAAAAGGCGGTTGGAGATATATGGCAGTACTCTGCTAATTGTTTATTAGTCATGTTAAGAATCCTTTCTCTTTATACGGCAAAACATATCAAACACACTTCTTTGTTTACTAAACACAATCAACTAAACTAATTAAACAACAGTTACTAAATTACCAAGATAAAGACCGAAATTGGTAACTATATTAAGCTTATACTATTTTACTAAATTTTTCAACTGCAAGTTTAAATAAAGTGAATATAGACAAATGTTTAGCTAAATAATTGTTAAAAATTCAGTATTTACAAGTAAACGTTTAGTGAATATAATGTGAATTACAAGCTAAATACAACTAAACGGATCAAGGAGGTTTATTTATGATTCCATACACAAAAGTAAATGGAGATTTGGATCTGTCAGGAAAGAAAGCAATTGTAATAGGAGGCGCGGGAGGAATCGGCGAAGCAACTGCCAGAATGTATGCACATAAAAAGGCAGATGTGGTTATTGCTGATTGTAAGGACACATGTGGCGAAGTCGCGGCGGCGATTGCAGAAGAATATGGTGTGAAAGCGATCGGAATTAAAACAGACGTAACAAGTCAGGAAAGTGTTGACGAACTTATACGTAAAACAGTTGAAGCATTTGGCGAGATTAATGTGCTGGCATGTATGCCGGGGTATGTTGATCTTCACAGAGCCACTGATATCGAAATAAGTAACATCGAAAAGCATATTGCGGTTAATGGAGTAGGCGTATTCAGAGTTTGTCAGGCGGCTGCAAAGCAGATGATCAAACAAGGAAAGGGAGGAAAAATAGTATGTATCACCTCTCAGGCCGATTTCATTGCAATTAATAAGCATGTTGGTTATACAATGAGCAAAGCCGCACTAGTCGGAATGATCAAGGTATGTGCACTGGAATGGGCTGAGTATGGAATTAATATCAATGGAGTAGCGCCGACAGTCGTTAATACTTATATGGGCGAAAAAGCATGGCAGGGTAAAGTGAAAGAAGACATGATTGAGAAGATTCCGGCTCATCGCTTTGCTGAAACAGATGAAATTGCTGCAGCAGTGCTTTTCCTGTCCTGCGATGAAGCGAATATGATAACCGGAGAAGATTTAGTTGTCGATGGCGGCTTCACTATTTATTAATGACGGGATCCGTACAGGAGGAGAGAAAATGGAATACTCGTATTTAGGTAAAACTGGTTTAAAAGTAAGTCGTCTCTGCATGGGAACAATGAATTTCTCATGGACGACGAATGAAGAAGATTCATTCAAAATTCTGGATGCAGCGTTGGATGCCGGAATCAATTTTATTGACTGCGCAGATGTATACGGCGGAAATAACATATGTGGACTGACCGAAGAATTACTCGGCAAATGGTTCGCACAAGGCGGAGGAAGAAGAGAGCGTACAATACTGACGTCAAAGGCTTATATTGCAAGAGGCGATAAGCTGGAGGGTGTAAATGATGAAAACGGACTTTCTGCCTATAAGATCAAAAGGCATGTAGAAGGCAGTCTCAGAAGACTTAACACAGATCATATTGAGCTGTATTACATGCATCATGTAGATCCGCACACGCCATGGGCTGAGATATGGGGAGCTTTTGAAAACCTTATTGCACAGGGCAAGATCGATTATATTGGTTCCAGCAATTTTGGCGCAAGACATCTGTGTTATGCACAGGAAAATGCAAAAGAAAGACACTTTTTAGGACTGGTGGCCGAGCAGTGTCAGTATAATCTTCTCCATCGGCTTCCAGAAGTGGAATTACTTCCGACAGCGAGAGAACTTGGAATAGGTATTCTTCCATGGAGTCCATTGGGCGGCGGGATGCTGAGCGGTCATTATTTACAGCGGATTGATGAAGCAAGAGGCCCGGTTACGGATGATAAGGTGACCGAACAACTTCGCAGACAGCTGACAGAATATTCAACGGTCTGTAAAGAACTGGGAGAAACAGAAGCAGACGTAGCGATAGCATGGCTGTTATCAAATCCTGCTGTTACAGCACCGGTTATTGGACCGCGTTCCATGGAACAATTTCAGAGTATGCTTCATGCAGCGGAAATAAAGCTTCCGGAAGATTTTATTCAAAAACTGAATGAAATTTTCCCAGGCTATAAAGAAGGCCCGCAGGCATATGCCTGGTAATATCAGACCAGGAAAAGTCAGGTATTTGGAATCAGATAAATTCTGATTCAGAATATAAAAAGTCATTTATAAAAACAGGAGGATTGAAAATGAAAAAAAAGATTTTTGCGGTAATGTTGGTATTAAGCATGGTATTAGGGCTGGCAGCCTGTGGATCGTCATCGGGTTCGACTTCAACTGTCGGCAGCGGATCAAGTAAGAGCACGTCGACTGCACAGTCTTCGGCGGCTTCATCTTCCGCAAACAAGTCGGATACGAAGCTGAAGGTTGGATTCACAGCGAACGATCTGGATAATGATTCCGTACAAGAGGCAATTAAATCATTGCAGGAAGAATGCGATAAAAACGGATGGGAATTCACCCCTATTGATTATAAACAGGATCTTGCAACATGTATTTCAACGATTGAAAATTTTATTACTGCAGGCTGTGATGTAATTATTTTTCAGGTGCCGGACAGTGAGGGAGTTGCCGATGTAGTAAAGAGGGCGCAGGACGCTGGAATTATCGTGGGAACGTATGATTCACCGGACAAAGTAGGTAATTATTATCAGACACAGAGCGATGAGGAAATCGGAAAAGCGATCGGTGAGATGGCAGCGGCATATGTTAATAAAAAATTCGATGGAAACTGTGTAGCATACAGTGTAGGATATCCTTCCAATCCCATCTTGAAAACTCGTGAAGATTCTTATATTAAGGCATTTGAAGAAAACACTAAGAGTAAGGTTGTCGGCTCCGTGGATGTAGTTAAATTTAACGGAGATTACGCAGCAATGGCTGAAACGATTGCACAGGCAGCTCCGGATGTACAGGTAGTACTGACAATTGCCGACGTCCTTTGCGTAGGTATGGAAGAAACATTCAATTCATTGGGTTATACCTCAGATAAGGGATTTGCTATGTTCGGATGTGATGCTATCAGTGAAACACGCAGTCAGTGGGACTCAGGAAATGATACGATTCAAGGTACGGTTTGGACAAATTTGAATGGCGCACTGCTTGAAAATTTCGATCGATGCACGAAAGAAGCTGCAACTGGAGAAAAATCGGATGCGGAAATCCATCAGGATGCTACATCAATTACTCCGGATAATTACAAGAACTATTTCTCAAAGTAGATATTAGCATTTTAAGAAAAATGACGATTGACAGCAATCAGTCTTTTTGCAGGAGCTTTGCAGTTATTAGGTTATTTTATTGCCAGCATGAGGGCTGATTGCTTTTATGAGTATGGAAAGATTGTCAAGATCAGCATCAACCATAACAGTAAGCATATTGATCCAGATATGGCTGTTCATATTAATAGATTTGGAAGGTGATATTTTTGAGCAGTATCCTTGATATTAAAGACGTAACAAAGATTTATGGAGGAGTTATCGCGCTGAATCATGTAAGCCTGAGTTTGGAAAAAGGTGAAATTTTGGCTCTGGTCGGTGAAAATGGCGCGGGAAAGTCAACGCTGATCAAGACTCTTTCAGGAGCAGTTATACCAGATAAGGGAGTTATTAACTTTGAAGGAAAAGAATACAGTGAAATGAACCCGGCTTTGGCGAGAGAATTAGGAATAGCGGTTGTTTATCAGGAGTTAAATTTATGTCCTTCATTGACGGTTTATGAAAATATCTTTCTGGGGTCTTTTGAGGGAAAAGCCGGATTCCTGGATAAAAAGACAATGAAGGAAAAAGCAGCACAGCTTTTAAAAGAAAATAATATTGACATAGACCCCGGTATACAGGTATCAAGGCTTTCGGTTGCGCATATGCAGCTGGTGGAAATTGCGAAAGCGGTAATGAAGAAAGTAAAAGTACTTGTTCTGGATGAACCGACCGGAACACTTACATCGAAAGAAACAAAAATTTTATTTGGTCTGATGCGAAGACTTAAGGAACAAGGTACTTCTATAATATATATTTCTCATCGTATGAGCGAGATTTTTGAAATATGTGAACGGGTTACGATTATGCGTGATGGTAATGTTATCGAAACCAGAAAAGTCAGCGAAACTACAGAGACAGATCTGATCAAGGGAATGATCGGAAGAGAATTTACGAAGACGTATCCGACAAAAAGTACCCAGATTGGGGAAACAATACTGAAAGTGGAAAACTTATATGGTGAGAAAACACATAATGTGAGTTTTGAACTGCACAGTGGAGAAATACTTGGATTTGGCGGATTAGTAGGTGCAGGCAGAACGGAAACGATGCGTATACTTTTCGGGGCAGATGCTAAATACAGTGGAAGGATAACACTGAACGGAAAAGAAATTACGCTTAAAACTCCCAGAGCGGCGGTTAAAGCCGGCATATCACTTGTTCCTGAAGACAGAAAAGGACAAGGTGTTGTACTGGGGCTGCCGATTTCGAATAATATCTGTTTAAGTATTTATTCAAGGATTTCGAAGCTTCTAATTGTAAACAGAAATAAAGAAAAAAATACCGTAGACAAAATGATCAAGGATTTAAAAATAAAAACACCCAGCGCAAAGCTGCTGGCTGGAAACCTTTCAGGAGGAAATCAGCAAAAGGTAGTTTTAGGTAAGTGTCTGTCGGCAGAGTCGAAAGTGCTGATTCTTGATGAACCGACGAGAGGAATAGATGTTGGAGCAAAATTTGAATTTTATAAATTGATCTGTGAACTGGCAGAACAAGGAATTGGAATATTGATGGTTTCGTCAGAAATGGATGAACTGCTGGGGATGTCCGATCGGATTATTGTGATGAGTGAAGGAAATCAGACAGGAATTTTGGAAAAGAGTGAATTCACACAGCAAAGAGTTATGGAATTAGCTGCTGTAAGGTAATGGAGGAGAAGGTATGTCAAAAAATGGTAAATTTATCATAAAAAAGTATATGTCAGTATTGATACTGATTGCCATAGTTGTGTTTTTTTCATTTTCAAATTCAAAATTCATTGAACTTAGCAATTGGGTTTCAATTTTTCGGCAGGTGTCAATGCTGGGAGTTCTGACGATAGGTTTGGCATGTTGTATGCTGGTCGGTGATATAGATCTTTCCTGCGGAGTAATGGAAGGCTTTTCAGGTGTAATATGTGTGCTGATTCTCACCAGGCTTGGTGTTCCCATGCTGCTGGGCTATATATTAACGGTTATTATCGGAGCATTAGTCGGTTCTTTAAGCGGATTCATTATTGTGAAAACAGGCATGCCGTCATTAATTGGTACGTTGGGTACCCGATACATTATATACGGAGCCGCGTATCTTCTGTCAGGCGGTGTTCCTGTATATGGCCTGTCAGATCAGGAAAAGCTGGTTGGACAAGGATATTTAGGCCCTATACCGATTCCGATTGTTATTATGATCATATTCTTTATTGTTGGTGGAGTTGTTTTAAACCGCACATTTATCGGCAGATATATGTTTGCGATCGGAAGCAATTCAGAATCAACACGTCTGTCAGGCATCAATGTTGATAAAGTAAGAATTTTCTCATTTGCATTCTGCAGCTTCTGCGGAAGCATAGCCGGATTGATCATGATGGGACGAAATGCATCCGGACAGCCGAATGCAGGTAACGGATATGAAATGAATGTTATTACAGCATGTGTTGTCGGCGGCGTAAGTGCAATGGGCGGGGAATGCAGTATTTTGAATCTGATCGTTGGTGTGCTGATCGTCGGTGTCCTGACAAATGGTATGACCATTTTAGCAGTAAATACGTATTGGCAGACAGTAATTACAGGAATTGTTCTGATCGCAGCCGTTGGCTTTGATTTCTATCAGAAGATGCATAAAGCGAAAGTAAAAGTCGCTGATACGGTTAAACCGGAAGCATAAGTTAAAAATTGACGGAAAGGGATTTTGACATGGGATTTTTTGAAGGCACAATTTATTCAAAGACTTTGCACATGGATACACAGTTAGGTGTGATATTGCCGCAGGACAGCAGGCCGCATAATTATCTGACACTGAAAGAAGGAATCCGGGCAAGAGAGGTTCCAAGGACATTGATTTTATTGCATGGACTGTCTGACAGCGCATCCGTATGGTGGCGGAGAACTTCAATTGAAAGATATGCGGAAGAATATGATATTGCTGTTATCATGCCGGAGGTTTATAAAAGCTTTTATCAGAATATGAAATATGGAGATGACTATTTTACTTATATTTCAGAAGAACTTCCTGAGCTTTGCAGTACACTTTTTCATATTTCAGTAGAGCCGGAAGATTTGTTGATCGCGGGGCTTTCGATGGGCGGATACGGCGCATTGAAATGTGCCTTGACTTATCCTGAAAGATATTTTGCATGCGGTTCATTTTCGGCAGGGTGTGATATTCGGGAAATTACAGCGTCCGCAGCGAAAAACGATGAGGAGATGGGGCCGGCGAGAGGTTTTTATAATACGAGTAAAGCCATTTTTGGCGAATCTTTGGAAATTCCGGATGAAAGTGATGTTTATTTTCTGGCAGAGCACCTGAAAGACAGAGCAGAAAACTTACGTTTGTATATGACGTGCGGACGGCAGGATCCTCTGTATCCGGCAAACCAGAGGCTAAGAGCAGTTTTTGAAAAATGCAATTTGAAAACTTATATTTATGAAGATTGGGACGGCGAACATGAATGGGGATACTGGGATGCTGCGATTCAAAAGTTTCTTGCCGATTTTGTAAAGTGAAAAACTATTAAAGGAGAGATGAATTATGAATAAATGGAATTTTTACGATCCTACACGTGTAATATTCGGAGCCGGTACATTAGATCAGCTGGGTATAGTGAATCTACCCGGCAGAAAGGCGCTTATCGTTACAACGTCCGGAAAATCAGTCATAAAGTTTGGCTATCTTGATTGTGTGCAGGTATTACTGACAAAGCAGAATGTCGAAAGCGTTGTATTCAATAATGTTTCTCAGAATCCGACACAGGACCAGGTAATGGAAGCTGCCAGTACGGCAAAAAAGGAGAATTGTGATTTTGTAATAGCTCTTGGCGGAGGCAGCGCGATCGACTGCGCTAAGATGATTGCAGTTATGATGGTAAATCCAGGCGAACTTTGGGATTATATTTCGGGCGGGTCTGGAAAGGGCCTTCCTGTTAAAAACGGTTCTGCGCCAGTTGTCGCAATAACAACGACTGCAGGAACAGGTTCTGAAATAGATCCCTGGGCAGTAATTAATAAAACGGAAACGGGTGAAAAAATTGGCTGGGGAGGTGAAATGTGTTTTCCTTCAATCTCCATTATTGATCCGGAGCTTATGAAAAGCGTACCTGCAAAATATAAAGCTTATCAGGGGATGGATACATTTTTTCATCTGTCAGAATGCTATATAACCATAAATGCAACGCCAATGAGCGATATTATGGCCTTAAAAGGGATCGGGCAGGTAACAAAGTATCTCCCCAGGGCAGTTGCAGATGCGGATGATATTGACGCATTGACAGAAGTTGCTTTTGCTAATTCACTCGGCGGGTATGTTCAGTTTCTTTCGAGCTGTGTTTCGCAGCACGCGATGGAACATGCGATTTCAGGAAAATTTCCGAAAGTAATTCATGGAGCTGCACTTTGTGCATTGAGCGAAGCATATTTTTCGTTTTTCGTGGATAAACCAGGTTACGCAGAGCGTTATATCGATATGGCACGTATTATGGGGGAAGACGTCGATGCACTTTCGGAAACGGAAAAGCCCAAAGCATTTATTTCTGCTCTGCACAAATTGATGAAAGCATGCGGTGTGGCGGATCTGAAGATGAGCGAATGGGGCATAAAAAAAGAAGATGCAGGAATGCTTGCAGAAACAGCTTATTACATCATGCCCGGAATGTTCCAGTTTAATGATCGCTATCATTTAAGTGTTGATGAGACTGCTTCAATTTTTGAGGCTGCTGTTAAATAGCAGTTAAGTCTGAAGTGCGGAATATATAAAAATGTCCGGGAAAGAGGAAAAATGGCAGAAATATTCGATGATAAAAACCATCCGGTCGAACATATGAGAGTCCGTGTCAATGGTATCCGTATGCACTATGTGACAGCGGGTCATGGCGAACCGCTGCTGCTGATCCATGGAACCCCCAAAACACATTACTACTGGTATAAGCTGATTCCTCTGCTGACTGATACATTCACGATTGTCGCGCCGGATCTTCGGGGTTTCGGTGATACGGATAAGCCACCTGCATCCGACGGATATGATTCCATGACAAATGCAAAAGATCTTGCCGAGCTTATGAATTCATTGGGGTATGATAAATATTTTGTCCATGGAGAGGATCGCGGGGCCGAATATGCTTATGTTCTTGCGGCAACGAATTCTTCGCGTGTTAAAGCACTTTCCTTTTGTGAAATGCTGCTTTCGGGTGACGACCTTGATGTCATGTCTTATTTCACGAAGGAAAATGTTAAGCGTCAGTTTAATCAGGAAGGCACGTGGCAATGGCATATTCCCTTTTTCTGGATGCCTCACGTGCCGGAAATGCTTATTAGCGGACATGAAGAAGAGTTTTGGACATGGTGGATGAAAGCAGAGACCTGGAATCCCAATGCTATTACGGATGACTGTATTCATGAATGGATTTCACATCTGAAAGAACCAGGAGGACTTCGTGGCTGCCTTGAAACGTATCGTGCGGCTTTTAAGAATGCTGCAATCAATGAAGAACTGGGGAAAAAGAAGATTCAAATGCCTGTTATGACGATCGGAGCTCCTGAATTTTTCGGAGATACAGTTGAGAAGCAGATGAAAAAATACTGTGAGAATGTAGTCTGTGGAAAGGTCTTTGAAAAATGCGGACATTCTCTTGCATTGGAGGCACCTGACAGACTTGCCGAATCATTAAAAAGTTTTTTTATAAATTGTTGTTGCGGAGGGATGATTTGTGACAAATATGAAGGCTCTGTCATTTAAGCTTCGTCAGAAAACGGTCGACATCATTATGGCAGGAGGCGGAGGTCATATAGGCGGAGATATGTCGGTTATCGATATCCTGATGCAGCTGTATCTTAAAGAAATGAATGTATCTCCGGAGAATGCGGAGGATCCTGACCGAGACCGGTTTGTGCTGAGTAAAGGGCATTCAATGGAAGCTTATTATGCGGTATTATGCGAAGCAGGTTTTCTTAAGATGAACGATGTAATGCAGAAGTTTTCCCGATTTGGTTCTGAATATATCGGGCATCCCAACAATCACCTGAAAGGGATAGAAATGAATTCGGGATCTCTTGGACATGGTCTGCCGGTAGCGGTTGGTATGGCGATTGCCGGGAAAATGGATAAACAAAACTACCGGGTATACACGGTACTCGGTGACGGAGAACTGGCAGAAGGTTCTGTATGGGAAGGTGCGATGGCAGGACATAATTACAGATTGGATAACCTTTGTGTGATCGTGGACCGAAACAGGCTTCAGATATCAGGCAATACAGAAGATGTTATGAAACAGGATATACAGGAGGATCGCTGGGCAGCGTTTGGATGGCATACAATATCATGTAACGGAAATGATTTTGATGAATTGGCGGATGCATTTATGAAAGCGAAATCATATAAAGGAGATCCTTCTGTGATTATAGCAAATACTGTAAAAGGATACGGGTCAGCAGTTATGGAAAACAAGTCATCCTGGCATCATCATCTTCCGGACAAGGAAGAGTACCATCAAATCATGCAAGATTTAAAAGCGAAAGAAGCAGCGGCAGAAAATGAATAAAACAGCCAACAAAAAAGTTATCTGCGATGTTCTCATTGAGAAAGCGGAAAAGGATAAAGATATTATTGTACTTTGCAGCGATTCCAGAGGCTCCGCTTCACTAACTCCTTTCTTTGAAAAATTTCCGGAGCAATTCGTTGAGGCAGGAATTGCAGAGCAGGATCTTGTAGGGATGGCTGCAGGATTAGCCAGCTGCGGCAAAAAACCTTTTGCTGCTTCACCTGCCAGCTTTCTTACTACAAGGAGTTACGAACAATGTAAGATTGACTGCGCTTATTCGGATACAAATGTTAAATTGATTGGCATTTCCGGCGGAATAAGCTATGGAGCACTTGGCATGAGCCACCATTCGGCACAGGATATTGCTGCAATGAGTGCAATTCCCAATATGCGAGTGTATCTTCCGAGTGACCGGCATCAGACAAAAAAACTTACAGAAGCACTTTTGAATGACAGAAAGTGTGCCTATATCCGTGTCGGACGAAATCCGTCCGAGGATGTTTATTCCGAGCAAAATTGTCCGTTCCGCTTGAACAATGCCATGGTTCCATTTGGAAATATCGAAGAGCAAATGGATATTGCAATAATTGCATGCGGTGAATTAGTAAAGCATGCAGTAGATGCGGCATTGATTTTAAAAGGGCGAGGCATTAAAGCGTCTGTAGTGGATATGTATTGTATCAAGCCGCTTGATGAAAAAACAATTATCAAAGCAGCTAAGAAAGCGAAGGCTGTTCTTACGGCAGAAGAGCATTCCTGCTATGGAGGTCTGGGGTCTATGGTCAGTCAGATAGTATCCACGTATTGCCCAAAGCTCACATATAATATTGCGCTTCCGGATTCACCGGTTATTGCAGGAGGTTCCGAAGAAGTCTTTCATTATTATGGGATGGACGCATATGGGATCGCAGAAAAAGCGACGGGGTTAATAACAAATGTCTGAATATATAGTTGGAATAGATCAAAGCACACAAGGAACAAAAGCACTGGTTTTTGACAGTGACGGAATATTGATCGAACGGAGTGACTGCCTGCACAGACAAATTGTCAATGAAAAGGGTTGGGTTGAACATGATCCGGAAGAGATTTACGCGAATACGATTCTGGCGGTAAAGCAAGCTGTAAAAAAAGCGGGTATAAACAAAAAAGAAATCAGGGGTGTCGGGATCAGCAATCAGCGAGAGACTTCTCTTGCGTGGGACAAAAAAGGACGGCCCATATACAACGCAATAGTGTGGCAGTGCGCCAGAGCAGAGGATATCTGCCAGAGAGTGAGCAGAAAGTCTGTGGATGGAAAATCTGCAGATGAATATATAAAAGAAACCTCCGGAATACCAAATTCACCGTACTTTCCGGCAGCCAAAATATCATGGCTTTTAAAAAATGTAGAAGGTGCTATGGAGCTGGCTGATAAAGGAAAAATTTGCTACGGTACGATAGATTCTTTTCTGGTTTACAGACTTACGAAAGGCATGGAATATCGAACGGATTACTCGAATGCTTCGCGTACACAGCTGTTCAGCTTAAAGGAGCTTTCATGGGATAAAAAACTGTGTGACCTTTTTGATGTACCGATGAAGAATCTTCCTGAAATAACGGATTCAAATGGATTTTTTGGTGAAACAGATTTTGAAGGATGGCTCGATCACCCGATTCCGATTCACAGTGTTTTGGGAGACAGTCATGGGGCTTTGTTTGGACAAGGCTGTATCCGCCCAGGTATGGTTAAGGCTACGTATGGCACCGGCTCTTCGGTAATGATGAATATTGGCGGTTATCCGATTGCTTCAAAAAAAGGACTGATTTCTACGATTGCCTGGAGCATGGACGGCAAGGTAACCTATGCGCTGGAAGGTAATATTAATTATACAGGAGCGGTAATTACCTGGTTAAAAGATAATTTATGTTTGATTAAATCACCGAATGAAACAAGTGACATGGCCAAAAAGGCTAATCCGGAGGACAACTGTTATCTGATCCCTGCTTTTACCGGTTTAGGATCACCCTGGTGGGATTCGGAAGCAAGAGCACAGATTACAAATATGTCAAGAACAACAGGCAAAAATGAAATTATAAGAGCGGCGTTAGACTGTACGGCATACCAAATAGCTGACGTAATCCGTGCGATGGAAGAGGATGCAGGAATACAGATCCATGGTCTTTATACAGACGGAGGTGCTACTAAAAACAATTATTTAATGAATTTTCAAAGCGGCATTTTGGGAATGGATGTATTTGTATCGGATTCCGAAGAATTATCAGGAATAGGAGCTGCGTATGCAGCAGGAATCGGAACAGGATTATATAAGAATGATTTGGCGGATCAGAATCATCACACATTATATTCGATGAATATGGGCAAAGAAAAGCAGAAAATGCTTTTAGAAGGCTGGGGAAAAGCGGTACATTCCGTTCTCAATTATTAACAGAAAAGAAGGAGAATCAAATATGTCTCTTGTAACGTCAGAAAAAATGTTAAAGGATGCACAGGCTGGCAGTTATGCAGTCGGAGCGTTTAATGCGGAAAATATGGAGATGGCTAAGGCAATTATTGCTGCAGCCGAAGAATTGTGTGCACCTGTCATCATACAAACAACTGCTTCCACCATAAAATATGGATCGGCTGAAACTTATGGAGCAATGATAGGTGCAGAAGCACGAAGAGCTTCTGTTCCTGTCTGCCTCCATCTCGATCATGGAAACAGCTTTGATTTGGCCGTTCGATGCATTATGGCAGGATATACATCTGTAATGATAGATGGATCGAAACTTTCGTTTGAAGAAAATGTCGCAGTAAGCCGTCAGACAGCTGCTACAGCAGCCGCAGCAGGCATTCCCTGTGAAGCCGAACTAGGTAAAGTAGGAGGAAAAGAGGACGACGTAAAAGCGTCCGAAGATTCCAATACGGATCCTGAAGAGGCCAGAAAATTTGCAGAACGTACTGGCATTACATCGCTTGCAGTTGCGATAGGAACCGCACATGGATTCTATAAAGGTACGCCGGTACTTGATGTAGAGCGTCTGGCGCAGATCCGTCAGATAGTGGACATTCCGCTGGTGCTGCACGGAGCATCCGGATTAAGCGATGCACAAGTACAGGCATGTGTAAAAACAGGAATCTGTAAAGTGAACTTTGCCACAGAATTGAGGAATGCCTACAGTCGGGCAGAAGAAATGTACTTGAATGAAAACCCTGGTACGATCGATCCTAAGACGTATGGAAAAGCAGGAATGCGTGCAGTTCAAAATCTGGTAATGTCGAGAATGAAAATTTGCGGCTGTGATGGAAAAGCCTGAGAACAGACAGTTAAAAGGCAGAAAACCAATGGATAAATATTTGATAGGGATTGATTTGGGAACAAGTGGCTGCAAGACAGCTGTTTTTGACCGGACAGGTCAGGTGATGGGGACATCATCAGCACCGTATCCGGTATATTATCCTCAAAGCGGCTGGGCAGAACAAGACCCGAATGAATGGTGGGCAGGCGCCTGTAAAACAATACATGAAGCGCTGATGCAGTCCGGAGTTCATCCGGATCAAATTGCTGGCATAGGAACTGACGGACAGAGCTGGTCAGCAGTAGCAATTGACCGTAAGGGCAAGGTTTTAACGAATACGCCGATTTGGATGGATACTCGTTCAGAAGAAATTTGCAGAAGATGGAAAAATTCTATTGGTGAAAAGGAAATATTTCGAATTTGCGGCAATTCTATGCAGCCGACATATACAACTGCAAAGATAAAATGGTATCAAGAAAATTTACCGGAAATTTATGCGGCGACAGATAAAATACTTCAGTCAAATAGTTATTTGGTGTATAAGCTTACGGGAAATATCACGCAAGACATCAGCCAGGGATATGGATGGCATTGCTTTGATATGCGGCATGGAAGATGGGATTATGATATGTGCAGAAAGCTTGGAATTCCTTCAAACTTGCTTCCGAAGATCATGGCATGTGATACCGTTGCCGGCAGAGTGACTGCACAAGCGGCCGTTGAAAGTGGATTGAATGAAGGTACGCCCGTTGTAGCCGGCGGACTTGACGCGGCATGCGGAGCTCTGGGATCAGGTGTCTTAAATGAGGGTGAGACACAGGAACAAGGCGGACAGGCGGAAGGAATGAGCATTTGTTTGGAATCGTATAAAGCTGATCCCAGATTGATACTGAGTTTTCATGTCGTGCCGGGGAAATGGCTTCTTCAAGGCGGTACGGTAGGCGGAGGCGGAGTTTTACGCTGGTTTGCATCGAATTTTGCTGAATATGAAAAAAAGGAAGCTGATAAAACCGGAAAATCTGTTTTTGCGCAGCTTGATGAACTTGCAGATCAGATTGCTCCAGGGAGCAATGGATTGGTATTTCTGCCTTATATGTCAGGTGAACGTTCTCCAATATGGAACCCGTCTGCAAAAGGGATTTTTTATGGATTAGACTATGCAAAAACAAAAGGACATTTAGTCAGAGCGTGCATGGAAGGCGTAGCATATTCTCTTCGGCATAATATAGAAACTGCGGAACTGGCAGGAGCAAGTGTCAGCTCATTGAAAGCAATGGGCGGCTCGGCAAATTCAAAGGTATGGACACAGATCAAATCGAATATTACAGGCAAACCAGTGTCAGTACCTTCCTCTGACACAGCTACTACATTAGGGGCAGCATTGCTCGCAGGTGTGGGAACTGGTGTGTTTAAGTCATATGAAGAAGCAGTAAAACTGACAGTTCGGGATACATTTTATTATATGCCGGATCAGAAGACAGCTGATGTATATCAAAATGGATACAGTACATATAAAAAAATTTATGAAGCTTTGAAACCGTTAATGCAGTAAAAATAAAAGCAAAGCAGTGAACACACAGGAGGCCGGGTATGAAAGCTGGCGTAGTTTTTGCAAAAAATGATATACGATACGAAGAAGTCGCGAAACCTGTTCCCAAGGCAGGAGAGGTCTTGATCAAAGTAAAATATACAGGAATCTGCGGATCAGATGTGCCGAGAGTAAACGGAGATGCCTGTCATTTCTACCCGAATATTCTTGGACATGAATTTTCTGGTATCATCGAAGAGACGGGTGCGAATGTAAAATCTCTTAAAATCGGAGATCGTGTTGCTGGTGTACCTCTGGTACCATGTATAATGTGTGATGATTGTCAGAAAGGAAATTATTCTCTGTGCAGAAATTATAGCTTTATCGGATCCAGACAATACGGAAGTTTTGCTGAATATGTAGTTGTTCCGGAAAAAAACGCTGTGAAATTTGCAGACAATGTTTCTTTTGAACAAGGCGCTTTTTTTGAACCGGCGACAGTCGCATTGCATGGTCTTGAAAGGGTGGACTATAAAGGCGGCAAAACAGTTGCCATTCTTGGCGGAGGCACGATTGGACTTTTTGTTATGCAGTGGGCTAAGATTTTTGGCGCAAAAAAAACAACAGTATTTGATATTTTTCCGGAACGTTTACAGCTTGCAGAGACACTTGGAGCAGATGCAGGTATTAATACGAAAGATAATGATTATATAGATCAAGCTATGAAAATGACAGATGGAAAAGGGTTTGACTATGTATATGAAACAGCAGGCAGTACAATCACAATGAAAATGGCCTTTGAACTGGCGGCTAACAAGGCACAGGTCAGCTTTATCGGTACACCGAAAAGAGAAATCTCTTTTACGGTACAGGAATGGGAAAATATAAATCGTAAGGAATTTACACTGACAGGTTCCTGGATGTCATACAGCGCACCGTTTCCGGGCCATGAGTGGAAAAATGCGGCATATTATTTTCAGACAGGAGCATTGAAATTTGATTCTTCCTTTGTATTTAAAAAGATCCCTTTGAGCCGTATAGCCGACGCATTTGAGCTTTATAAAACGCCAGGTATGGTCAAAGGAAAAATCCTGATTGACAGTGAGGCTTAAAATATGATTCTTACTACAACAATGAATGCATCGGTTGACAAGCGTTATATTGTAAAGTCATTGGATGAAGGGAAAGTTAATCGTGTTCTTGCATGTTCTTATACAGCCGGAGGGAAAGGGCTGAATGTTACAAGATCAATCGTCATATATGGCGAAAAAGTTATTGCTACGGGGCTCATCGGCGGGTATGCAGGCGATTTCATTCTGGAAAATTTAAAATCAAAAGATATTGATGCCAGATTCTATCAAGTGAAAAGTGAAAGTCGTTCTTGTGTAAATATCTGTAATGAGAAAAAAAGAGAGCAGACAGAATTCCTGGAACCGGGATTTGGTGTTTCTCAAGAAGAATTTGAAGGCTTTAAAAAGAAGTTCAGGGAACTTGTAAAGTATGCGGATGTTGTAGAAATCTCCGGAAGTCTGCCTAAAGGAATGGATGGCTCTGCGTACCAGGAACTCGTGAAAATAGGAAAACAGGCAGGAAAACCGGTTATTCTAGATACAAGCGGAGAATTACTGCGTATGGGGCTTGAAGCAAAGCCTACAATGATAAAACCAAATATTGATGAAATCCGTATGCTGACGGATAAGCCATGCAATAATGACAAAGAATTGATAGATGCGGCTTTCGATATATATAAATCCGGCATTGAAATTGTAGTTATTTCGCTTGGTGCAGACGGATCGCTCATGATATGCAGCGAGGGCATTTTCCGTGCGTATGTACCTAAAATAAAGGCAGTTAATACAGTAGGATGCGGAGACGCAATGATCGCCGGGTTTGCGATCGGGCTCGAAAAGAAAATGAAAAATGTAGATTCCCTTCGTCTGGCAAATGCAATTTCTACCGCTTCTGCTGTATGTTCTGAAACAGGATCATTTGTAAAAGAAGAAATGGAAAAATACCTGCCTCAGATAAAAATTGAAATGATTGCACAATAAGCTAGCCGCATTTAACTGATGGAAAGGTAATTTTAATTTCTGCACTGCACCTTTTGCAGAAGAAACTTTTTTCATATTAATTGTTTAAAACTTGATTTTATAATTCCTTGTTTTCGTTAAGACCTGGAAAGTCCTGCTAATGTCACTATTGTTACATCCCCAAAGTGATTAACATTCCGATGCCGCGGATGTCTCCTTTCCCTTATATTAAAGCTTTTTCGGCGGGTTCGAACCTAGCCTATCCGATCTTTTATCCAATTGCCAAACCCATTGTAAACAGATGGATTTGGCAATTTTAATTTACATATTAATCACATAAAAATCAATTAAGCGGTTACAAAGTGGTTACACTTTTTTTCAATCAGGTCGGTAAACTCAGGAAGTGTCTGATCACTTTTGAATTTTTCTTTTACCAAGGACAGAATTCCTCGTATTCCGAATGAAGTCCTTATAACTCATGTTCATCATGTGAACGACAATGATGCGCTGGATAGAAAACAGTGGAATCAAAAGCAGCAGTACAGCAGCAACCCAAAAGTACCATGTAATCGGTTCCCATGTTGCCAGATACCAGATCGTGTAAATGTCAAGCGGGATCATGAACAGAAATGATGTGATCATTCCCGGCGAGTAGATTCTGCTTTTGGGATTCGCCCGGCCTGCAATGATGTGGGCAATCGGTTCTATTATTCCAAGCACCAATGCTCCGATAACCAGCCAGTGAGCGCTCGGAATGCAGAATGGCAGTACCAGCATATACAGCGTCAGAAAAAATAATGCAAGTTTTGGAATCCTCATATCACGTACCGGCATTCCAGTCATCCCGATCACAAGCTCCACAAAACCACCCGGGAATTTCAGTTCCTCCCATTCATGAGCTGCAATCAGAAAATAATAGATTCCGATCAATCGCTGTGTCATTGGCATGTCATTCCAGAACGCAATGGTAATGACAAGGACAATCGAGGCAAGCACCGAAGTAACATACAGGCTGTTTTTTACGAAAAAATTATTTGCCATCTGTTTCACCTCCGTTGACTTAATCAACATATGTATACTATAATTCCAATACAGTGACCTTTCAATCATCAATAATCAATATATGTTGATTATCTGTGGAGGAATCAAAAATGTCTCGTACCGTCTCAAATAAAAACGATGCCCGTTACCGCAATACCCATGCGCAGATTGAAAAGGTGTTCTGGGAGCTGCTAAAGGAAGAAGGCTTCCCTAAAATCACCATCAGGCAGATTACCGAGCGCACCGGTTATAACCGAGGCACCTTCTATCTGCACGCGCAGGATAAATATAATCTTTTGGAGCAAATCGAAACCAATCTATATGAGGCTATGATGGAAGGCTTGAATGTGATTGACCTCCGTTCCTTACAGATTGGACTGCAGTCACCGTTCTCCAGCCTTATGCTGCACAGTAAACGATACGTCATGCAAAACAAGGAGCAAATCATGCTTCTGGCTCAGCCCGACTGTGATCCGCTGTTTTTTCGGAAGTACATGGACAAGGTTCGCAGCAGACTTTTTCCTGAAGAATCTCTGCTGTCCGTTGAGCAGCAATATGCACTGTCACTGATGGAAAGTATTATCATCGGATTTCTAAGCGAATGGATCAGCCGGGACATGCAGGAGACGCCGGAAGAATACGCTGCCATTGTGATACAGCTAACAGCAAAAACAAAATTGATTTCCATACTGGACGTATTTTCATCAGACAACATTTCATCATGAGAGTAACTGTGCGGAAATGAGAATAACTTACCTACTCGACTTTTCCAATAGAGTTGGAATCCGGGAAGCGCATGAAAACAAGGCTGCCTTGCATGTCGCTCCGGTCGTTCTGCTTAATTTTGGCAGTAAGGCTGCTCAGTTTGCGTGGTTCTCGCTGTGCAGCGGCAGCGGAATATACGTATTGCTTCGATACGGGGCCGATGTACCTGTGCGAAATAACCATAGCAGGGTTTTCGCATAAAAATCAACGAAAGCTGCATCATTTCATTGCTTGTTCACGATAGCCAGACGGCGTGAAGCCGGTACATTTTTTGAAAACCCGCATGAAATAGGATGGATTGTCATACCCCAGATGCTCGGCAATGTTAATGACTGACAAATTTGTTTCTGAAAGCAGCTCTTTGGCTGCTTTCATTTTTTCACTCAGAATCAGCTTTGTAAAATTGCTTCCTGTTTTTTCTTTAATCAGCGCACTTGTATGCGGAATACTTAGATTAAAGCTGTCAGCCGTTTCCTGAAGTGTGAGAGTCTGGTATTTTTCGTGAATCAATTCCATAAGCTCTTCCTGGAATGTGGCGTAGTTAAATGTGGTTTTACTGTGCTCAAGGCATTTAGATAAAAACTGAACAACTTCAAGCGAAATTTGTTCACGGTATTCCGAAAGATAATGGTCGGACGGAAAGCTGCGCCAGCGGATGTTTGTCTCAGGGTACGCTTTCAGTGCTCTCATAAATGGCAGTGTATTCACATCTTCTGGTGTAATATAATCATTCTTCCCGCTTACCCATAGAATTTTACGGGAAGAGAGTTCTTTTACGTAATGCAGCATAGAAAATGCTTCAGGAGACTGATCCAGTTCATCACCTAGCTGCTGAACAGAAGTTCCGTGCAGAAAAGGAATACCTTCTTCAATATTTCTCAGCATTTCCCGGCGCATGACAGGGCTTTTCCTTCCGGCAAGGCAAATCGCACCGAGGTCGCAGGGCATGAGGAAAACACTTCCCTTGATAAAAGAATATTTTTTGAGCATGTGGGCAGCGACGGTACATCCGAAGCTATGGCCGGTCAGGAATATTTGACTTTTATCGAAGCCGTATTTTGTATCATTCATTACGAAATTCATGACAGCATCGGCGTCTTCAAAGCAGCCAGAAAAGGAAAAGTCGCCGGCACTTCCCCAGCTGCCTGCATAGCTGAATTGAAGAACGTGAAAGCCAGCGCTTCGCAGAGCCTGAACGAGATCCAGGTTCTTTTCGTGGCCGGGAAACCCATGGGAAAAAATGACGAGGGGATGGCGATGGTTTCCGGATGCGGTATATAAGGTACAAACGAGCAGACCCTGTTTTCCGTAAATAAGCGGAGCGTTTAAAGAAGCTTTCTGTAAAGGCATGGACGACTCAGAAATTTCCGGAGTGGAATTCATTTTCTTGTCTTCTTTCCTTAATCTCTGGCAGCAAAATGTTGGTTAAATAATTATAGTGCGAATCCGATTTCTGTTAAGTGATATATTTCTTACAATTTATTATTATATCTATATAAAAATGCTTTATCAAGCAGAGAGGACAAAAAGATGGGTACAGAGTTATTTTCAGCAGTAAAATATCCGAATATTGCTGGTATATTAATTCCGGGAAAGCGCGGGCAGATCCTGACGACATCGTATATTCCTGGCGGAAGCGGACCATTTCCGACAATCGTTGTCTGCCATGGCCTTCCCGGAACCGAGCAGCTTCAGGACTTTGCAGTGGCTCTACGGGAAAAAGGCTTTTGTGTGCTTTGCTTTCACTACAGCGGCTGCTGGGGGAGTGATGGAGACTATTCAATGGCCAATTCTTTGGAAGACTCCCGTACAGTAGTTGAATATATCCTGAAAAATAAGGAAGGATATTTTGATGTTTCACGAATTTTTATTCTTGGACACAGTCTTGGGGGGCTTATGGCTTCGTATCTTTTGGGAACGATGGAGGAGGCAAAAGCTGGAGCGGTGATTATGCCGGCCAATGTAGCACAGGATTTCCGGGCGGTAAAAACCGGCAGTGAAACAGAAACGGAACTTCGCCATATTTATGATGATGAATTTGCACCATGGCTTAGGAACTTTTCGTGGAGGCAAAGTAAAAAAGAGGCGGAAGAGAACATTAGCCGTTTTGACCTGACGAGTTACGCAGAACAGATGTCCAGAAAACCAATCCTTTTAATTGCAGGAACAGAGGACGAGGTGTTGCCGCGGGAAAAACACATAGATGTTCTGGCAGCGGCAATCTCCGCATATGACAAGTATAATCTGCAGGTGCAGTCATTTCATACAAATCACAGCATCAGCATGGAGCGCGATCAGGTAAAAGCAGCAGTATGCGCGTTTTTTAGTGCACAGAAATGAGGAGGAAAAGCATGAAACAAAAGAAAGAGATTTACTATGTATTCATTATAGGTTTTGCACTTTTTTCGGTATTCTTTGGCGCAGGCAACCTGATCTTTCCACCGTCGATCGGTGTTGCTTCCGGTACAAGATGGTTTTCTGCTATCGGCGGGCTTACATTAACGGCAATTCTTCTTCCGATTCTTACGATTATAGCTGTTGCAAATATGGATGGGAAGATGGAGAATCTTTGTAAGCCGGTAGCGCCTTGGTTCTGCGGCCTTTATCTGATATTTTTTATTCTTTTTGCCGGCTGTCTTGGCGTACCCCGGCAGGGAGGAACAGGCGTTGAGGTAGGCCTGTTTGGTCTTTTCCCACAATTTCAAGGCTCTAAGCCTGCTCTGTTCTGCGGCCTGCTGATTTATTTTGGATTAGTATTTTACCTCGTTATTAATCCGGGAAAGGTTGTCGACCGCGTTGGCAAGATCCTTACACCTTTTTTACTTATCATCATGCTTGGCATTGGCATAGCCGCTGTTATAAAACCGATTGGCACCCCTGTGCACACAAGTGTCGCAAATGCGTTTTCCAACGCTTTGACAACAGGATATCAGACAGGTGATGTCGTCGTAGGAATTGTAATTGCGGCTATGTTTGTCAGCTCAGTTCGTGGATATGGATTCAGTAACAAAGAGGATATTAGAAAAATCACACTGAAAGCTGCAGTTGTCGCATTTGTCGGGCTGCTTCTGGTTTACGGAAGTCTGCTGTATCTGGGCGCAACGGGGAGTGGAATCTACGCCGCCGATATGGATCAGACGGCACTGCTTGTTGCGCTTGTTAAGCAATTGATCGGTAATGTCGGCAGCGGATTCCTTTCCGTGGCGGTTTTCCTTGCCTGCATCACGACATCAATCGGTGTTATTTCCTCAATAGCGACGATGGCCGAAAATCTTACGCATGGAAAAATCAAGTACATGTATCTTGTCGTATTTGAATGCTTTGTCGGTGTCTTGATCGGTACGATCGGCGTTGCGTCAATTGTTAAAATTTCGTACCCGACATTCTTCCTTCTGTATCCGCTGTCGATTGTGTTGACGCTGCTTGGCGTGTTTAAAAAGTACGTGCCAAATCATGGTTCATGGAAAGGCGCTGTTCTAATGGCTGCGCTTGTTGGTATATACGACATGGTTAACGCGTTTAACGGAATGGGCGCAAGTATACACATTGGATTTCTGGAAAAGCTTTACAGTATGCTGCCGCTTTCAAGTTATGGCGTAGCTTGGCTGCTGCCGTCTGTTATAGGATTTATCGTTGGTACAATAATTGTAAAGTGCAGCGGTAAGGAAGCATATCCGATGATTGCAGAATAATAGATCATATTAATAATGGCGTTTCATAAGTGTTCAGCTGATTGTTAAGTACAGGTACTGCCCTGAATGGCAGCATATTTACCCCAGGGAAGTGTCTGTACTGGCTTTGCAGGCATGCCCTTACAATGTGTATGTTCTTCTACGGTTTTAATGAGACGATCTTTTGAAACATGCCCTCCCAATATGCGAAGACGGTGGCTCTGGTCATGGAGTTCAGCTGGCAGATCACTTTGGATTCAAGAAAGTCGCCATTACCCTTCGCTCTTCAATTTCGGCAAGTGACAATAACTGGGCGGCAATGCTTTATGACGGAACAGATTTTTGCTTTTCCAAAGAGTATCATCTCCATATTGTCGACCGCGTCGGAGGCGGTGATTCCTTTGGTGCAGGTCTGATCTATGCTCTGCTGAATGATTATAATACAAAGGATGAAATAGAATTTGCAGTTGCTGCTTCAGCATTAAAGCATTCTATTGAGGGAGACTTTAATCGTATTTCTGATGCTGAAGTACAGAAACTTGCGGGTGGAGATGCATCCGGTCGTGTACTTCTACGGCGTTCGGTTTCTTTGATGTATGATGCAGTGCTGATATTATGCATTCCCACTTTGTAAAATCCTGAAAAGTCCTGCTAATGTTACTATTGTGAAATCTCCGAAGCGATTAATATTGAAATATCTATATTATTGATAAAATAAATAAATATATTTAAAACATCGATTAGACGAGCAAAAACGGGGATAGTATATTGATAATGGTTCGTTTATCAGGTGTAATGCTGTATTGATCGTATTATGAGCGCCGCAGAAATTGACGGCGCTCTTTTTTATTGATCCGGAGAGGAGGAAGCAGATGAGAAATAAAAAATATGAAAAGCTTATTATTTTTGCCGTTATCGTTATTCTGATTCTTCTTTTCAACCAACGCTTCGGATGGTCGAGGTATTTGCAGGCCGATCAGTTTATTCCGATGATGAAGGATACCGTAAACAGAAATCCCGTGGCCGCGGCTTTAATCTATATGGCGGCGACAGTGGTGGGATGTGTAGTGCTCGCACTGCCGGGAGTTACGTTTGCGATTATTGCCGGTCTCGTCTTCGGACCGCTTCTTGGAACGGTAATGTGCACGGCAGCAGCCAGCCTTGGAGCCGGTGCTGCTTTTCTGGCGGGAAGGTATTTCCTAAGGGATTCAATCAAGCCGGTTGTCATGAAAAACAGGCACCTGAAAAAATGGCTGTTTGATGAAACGGGCAGAAATGAGGTTTTCGTTTTAATGATAACACGGCTGGTGCCGCTGTTTCCTTATAATATTCAGAATTTCGCGTATGGCATTACCGATATCTCTTTCGGCACGTATATGGCATATTCCTTTCTGTTCATGATTCCGGGCACTGCGATGTATACGGTCGGCAGCGCGGGGATCGCCGATAAGAGCAACCGGATCCTGTACTTTACGATCGCGGCGGTGATGGCCGCGGCGGTCACCGCCTTGACGATGTATCTGCGCAAGCGGTATGTCAATGAGGATGGCGCGGCAGCCGATCTGGATAACGGTACTGCATGTACACAGCCGGAGAAAGAACGGCTGTCAAAGTCCTCGGCAAAGCTGTGTGTTTCCTGCGGCAGGTGTACAGCGTCATGCGATTTCCTGCAAAAATACAAGCTTGATTTCTCCAGGGAGAACGAATTAACGGAACTCGCATATCATTGTTTCCTCTGTGGCAGGTGTACGCAGGTTTGTCCGCAGAAAATCGACGGCCGTGCGGTGTTTTTGGACGAACGGCAGCGACTGACCGCAGACAGAAACGGGAAGATCCATGGGTTTCATGCTTTGCAGGCGGAAAAGAAGAATTATATTTTCCGCAGCTACAAGAACGCAGAAGAAAACAGTAAGAGCCTGCTTTTTATGGGATGTAACTTCCCGGCCTTTTATCCGCGGACAACGGTCCGGCTGATGAATGTCATGCGGGAACACCAGATCGGCACGGCTTTCGACTGCTGCGGGAAGCCGCTGTCGGAGCTTGGACTTGCGGACGACCAGAATCAAAATCTCCTCAGACTGCGGAAATACATTGATAGTTATGAAATCGAAGAGCTTATAACAGTATGTCCCAACTGCTTTTATTTCTTTAAGGATAAGCTGTGTGTGAACGGAAAAGCGGTCCGGATCGTCAGTATTTATGAAAAGCTGGCGGAGCTCGGTATCGGCTGCCGGGCAGATACGGACATAACAGAGGCGCTGTTCCTGCCATGTCCGGATCGGACGGAACAGCTGTGGCTTGATTCACTGCGGAAGTTTCTGCCGGAATCGTATGAAATTGTGCAGGAGGTACAATGCTGCGGTCTGGGCGGCTGTGCTTCTGCCGCGGAGCCGGAGCTCGCGGCCGGAATGAAAGAAGAAATGAAGAATTATTTGAAAAAAAACGGCAGGAGCGAGCTGTACGTGTACTGCGCTTCGTGCGCGGGAAGCTTTGCCAGAGGCGGAATTGATGTCTGTCATATACTGCCGCAGATACTGGAAACGGATGAAAAGCCGGATATCCGGCATTCCCTCGCTAATCGAGCCAAGGGGAAGTTTGTGAAATGAAGGAAGCAGTTTTGATTTTTACGAGGATACCGCTGCCAGGCCAGACAAAGACGCGGCTGATGCCTTACTATACAGGAGCAGAGTGTGCCGCGCTGCATCGGTGTTTTCTGGCCGATATCGCCGGCGAATGCAGGAAGACTGACTGCGATCTGTTTATCTATTATACCGGAACATCGTTAAAAAGCTTCTGTCATACGATGACATTGCCGCGCGGATCATATTGCAGGCAAAGGGGTGAAACACTGAATGAGCGCATGTATAACGCGTTTCAGGAGACGTTCGGAAAGGGTTATGAGAAATGCATTCTGATCGGTTCCGATATCCCTGCTCTTTCTCACCATGATTTGCGGCGGGCATTCCGCAAGCTGGATTACTGCGATATCGTGCTCGGGCCTGCCTATGACGGTGGTTATTACTTGATCGGCATGAAAGGGCCGCATAAAGAAGTATTTGCCGCGGAGCCGGGCGCAGGCGGCAGTGTATTGCTCAGCACCATGAAGCGCGCGCATACGGGCGGTTTCAGAACAGAATGTATCCGCAGACTGCCGGATATTGATACGCGAGAAGATCTGGAGCGTTATAAAAAGCATATTTATCGCTGCTTTCCCGTGTCGCCGGAGCGCGAGCGCCTGTACAATAACAGGACAGGCAGATGGCTCCGCGATAAAAGCAGGATATCCGTGATCATTCCTGTCTTGAACGAGGAGCAGACGGTACAGCTGATTCAAGAGGAACTAGGAAAAATGCGCGGCTGCGAGGTGATTTTTGCTGACGGCGGCAGCACGGACCGTACGCTTTCATTGATTGACCGCAGATTTCATACAGTCCAATGCGGCAAGGGCCGCGCGCTGCAGATGAATGAAGGAGCACGCGCATCGACCGGGGACATACTGGTCTTTCTGCATAGCGACAGCCTGCTGCCGCAGGATCCGTCAAGGGAGATCAGGGAAGCTTTACGGAAACACAGGTGGGGATGCTTTGGCATATCCTTTCAGACAGACAGCAGGGTCATGAAAATATGCGCGGAAATTTCCAATTTCCGTGCGGCAAAACGACATATACTGTTCGGCGATCAGGGAATATTCATCGAGCGAAGCTTGTTTTTTGAAGCAGGGATGTTCCCGGCGCTGCCGATTATGGAGGATTATCAGTTCTCTTTGAATATCAAGGAAATGAAAGTTACACCCGGAATGACCGCAGACAGGATCACGACATCAGCCAGGCGCTATCCGGCAAGCACGGCCGGGCGTCTGCATGTGATGCGGCAGATGTATGAGCTGCGAAGAGCATACCGTCATGGCGCGGATATACGCGAGATTGCGTCGAAATACAAAGACGTGCGATGACAGCGGTGGAGACAGAATGAAAGATACTATTTATCGAAATTTCATATAAAAATATCAATAAAATAGATTTGATTTTTAAGATGTTTACCAATAGTATGAAAATAGTAAGTTATCATGATAACATAAAGGGGGATTTTTATGAAAAAGTTAGTTTTAGCACTGGCAGTTTTGCTGGCTGTCAGTACGGCCGGCTGTGGAACGGCATCATCCGGAACGACGTCCGGGTCAGCTTCCTGGCGCGATCCACATTCATTATTCGGATCTGTTTAATACGGACGGAACGCTGAAAAGCAATGCCGAGCTCACGAAGCTTTTTCAGATGCCGGACTGAGTAAGATGGACAACGAATCGTATTATCGGTGGTGTGCGGTACAGGAAGTTGAAAAGTAAAGGGTGAAATCTGTGAAAAATAAAAGGAAGAAACTGCGGATCCTGTTGCTTATTATTCTGCTGGCGCTTATTGCCGCGTATTTCCTGATTCCGGCGGTCCATTCCAGAGCAAATCAGGTGATTACGTTATTCAGCTCGATGAGCGTACAGAATATTATCGGTTATATTCGTTCTTTCGGAGTTTATGCGGCGATTATCTCATTTCTGCTGATGGTATTTCAGTCCGTAATTGCGCCGCTGCCGGCGTTCCTGATAACATTTGCGAACGCCGCGGTGTTCGGCTGGTGGCAGGGGGCGCTGCTTTCCTGGGTGAGTGCTATGGCGGGCGCTTCGCTTTGCTTTTATATCGCTAGGATCGCGGGACGTGATGCGGTAGAAAAGCTGACGTCAAAGCTGGCCATGGATAGTGTTGACAGTTATTTTCAGAAATATGGAAAGAATACGATCCTGATCTGCAGGCTCCTTCCCTTTGTATCCTTTGATTTTATCAGCTACGCGGCAGGACTTACGTCGATGGGCTTCGTGCCGTTTCTGATCGCTACAGGAATCGGGCAGCTGCCCGCGACGATTGTTTATTCCTATGTCGGCGGCATGCTGACAGGCAGTTTAAAGACAGTAGTAACGGCAATGCTTTTGATTTTTGCCTTATTTACATTTGCTTTTCTTTTTAAACGTATTTATAACGACAGACAGAAGGAAGTAAAGAATAAGCAGAATCAAGAACTTGACGAAAAATAACATTTTAACAGGAGGTTTTTTATGAGAAAGACAGCTTATTTACTTCTCTGCCTGACGATGGCAGGGACACTGCTGACTGGATGCGGCAGCACCGCGTCCTCTTCGGCGTCAAAATCAGCTGCGTCTGCCGCTTCAACGTCTTCTTCGGCGAAAGCAGCAAGCAGTGTAAAAGCAGACGAGGTCGACACGACGAAGGTTTATGTATCACCGGACTGGGTACAGAGCGTGATCGACGGCAACCAGAAGGAATCCAGCAATTATGTGATTCTGGAATGCGCATGGGGAACAGAGGACGACGATACGGATTATGGCAAGGGTCATATTACGGGCGCTGTTCATATGAACACGGACAATATTGAAGAAGATCAGTACTGGAACGTCCGCACAGGCGCGGAAATTGAGAAGGTAATGGCAAATTTCGGTATTACTAAGGATACGACAGTTATCTGCTACAGTGATTCCGCTACGAATTCAGCTGACGACCGTGTTGCGTTCGTATGCTTATGGGCAGGCGTCGCAAACGTGAAATGTCTTGACGGCGGCCTCGCAGCGTACACAAAGGCTGGATATACATTGGAAACCGGCAGCAATCCGGCTAAGGCAGCGACGAGTTCATTCGGCACAACGGTACCGGCACATCCGGAATATATCCTTTCGATCGATACTGTAAAGGATAAACTGCAGAATGACAGCAATTTCAAGCTGGTCAGTATCCGCAGCAAAGATGAGTTCCTTGGCAAGACGAGCGGATACAGCTATATCGACAAGGCAGGCGAGCCGAAAGGCGCGATCTGGGGTCATGATACGGATGACGGTTCCTATGCAAATGCGGACGGAACGACAGTCGGCCTGAAAACGTTAGAAGGATACCTGGCCGAGTCCGGTGCTTCGACCTCTAATGAGTTGGCATTTTACTGCGGTACCGGCTGGAGGGCAACGATTCCTTTCTTGATCTGCTATGAGAATGGTGTCAAGAACATGGCTGTTTATGACGGCGGCTGGTTCCAGTGGCAGATGAATGACGAACTGCCGGTTCAGATCGGCGATCCCGCCAGCAGTGACTGTGTATATACGACTGTTGGACAGCTTTCTGCCGATAAGGCAAAAGCAAAATAGCCAGACTGAGGACAGACGATGAACAGAATTTGGAATAAAGCGGCGATCATTCTGGAAGTGCTGCTGTATGCCGGAGCATACATTTTTCAATATTTTACCAGAAAAAAGATGGGGATGGCCCGATTCGTGATATATAAAAATCACGGCTGGGAGAATCAATATCCTCTGTCTGCCATAAAATATGGTATTCTAATCGTATTAGCGGCTCTTTTCCTGATCGAAGTGATTCTGTACGTCAGACAAAAACCGAAACGCATTCATAACGGGATACAGCTGCTTGTTTCTGCGGCAGCTGTATCTGTATGTGCTTCATGGATCATGACGCAGAGTACTTCCTCGGCAAGGGCTTATTATTTCCTGGCTTTGTTTTTTGCCGCGGCCGCTGTAATTCAGCTGCTGCGGGCATGTCTTTCCTTTTCCGGCGGACATGCGGATCAAGTCAGTAAGAAGGAGATATCATGAGTTTTTCAGAACATTTACATCATCCGGAAACATCGTGGACTGACAGCATGCAGGTGCTGCAGGTCAACGTTGGAAAGCTATGCAATATGGCCTGTCATCATTGTCATGTGGAGGCCGGCCCGTCACGGACGGAATCGATGAGCCGTCAGGTAATGGAGGCATGCCTTGCCGCCTATCAGCTGAACGGCTTTCAAACGATTGACATTACCGGCGGTGCTCCGGAAATGAATCCGGATTTTGAGTGGTTCCTGGAGGAATCGTGCAAAATTTCGGATCATGTGATCGTACGCACCAATCTCACGGTTCTGCAATTGGAAGGGTATCATCATCTCGAACAGGTTTATGCGGATAATAAGATTGAGATCGATGCTTCGCTTCCGTGCTATACAAAAGAAAACACAGACGCACAGCGCGGCAGCGGAGCGTATGAGGCGTCTGTAAAAACGATCAGGGAGCTGAATGCGCTTGGATACGGAACGGACCCGGAGCTTATTCTGAATTTTGTCTATAATCCGGGCGGCGCTTTTCTTCCGCCTTCGCAGGAGGAGCTGGAAAAAGATTATAAAACGATTCTCGCGGACAAATATGGAATTGTTTTTAACCAACTGCTGACGATTACGAATAACCCGATCGGCAGATTTAAAAGGGAACTGGTTCGTTCCGGGGAATATGATTCGTATGATGAGCTTTTAAAGGAGCATTACAATCCGGAAACGGAGCAGAGCATGATGTGCCGTTTCCAGGTGTCCGTGGGATATGACGGCAGACTTTATGACTGTGATTTTAATCAGGCGCTTGATCTGCCGATCAATGGGGCACACATGATTTTCGATATTGCGGAAAAGCCTCTGAAGAAGCGGAAGATCATTTTCGCGGATCACTGTTACGCGTGTACCGCGGGGCACGGTTCAAGCTGCTGCGGTCAGATTGGCTGAATTATTTAATTCCGGCAAAAATTCTCGGCAGGAGGAAATTTCGTATTTCCTCCTGCTTTTTACGGCTGTACACACGGCCGATGGCAGAAAGGCCGCCCTTGATCTGAGGCGGATTGATAACTTTCCGGAAGATCTGCAGAGATATCTGGAAAAGCTTCAGTCCGGTCTTGCCCTGCTTCGTGAAAAAGAGAGCCAGAAAGAGAATCAACATTCATCCGAAGCCGGTTTGCTTATAAATTTTACATAAGCTTCAACGGTGTATTTCCACGCGGCGGGGTGCGGGCAATCATAAATAACCGGCGCTGCTTGACCATTCAGAATAATACCGCTTTGTTTATTATAAACATCGCATTCAAGTGAGCCACATGTGCCGCAGCAGACAATGATGTCGGGATTCAATATCTCGATTTCTCTTTTTATGAAGCTCCGGAACACATTTAAATATGCGTTGAATGTCGCCCAATGGACAGATGAAGTGCCCCCGAGCTTATTGATGTTCATAAATGCCATATGTTCCCGGTGAATCGTATTCAGTTCATCAGCACACGGCCCTTCTTTCCCGTTGTTTTCCAGAGCCCACTGGACTCTGGAGATCTTCTTTACGAGCAGCGGCTGATGCTGAAAGTCTTTCATCAGCTGGTCCTTCATCCAAAAGTCAGAAATATCCTCATATCTGTGGACAATGACTCTCCCCTGCCTGTCACATTCCGAAGCGTTGGAACCATTTTCTTCCCGCAGGATATACAGTACTTTTTTACCGTCTGTTTTTTTCCATGTATCATCCGTGCTGTTTATATAACCGTCCCTGCAGAACGATTCGAGTGAAAGATTTCTTTTCTCCGTGTGTTTGATCAGCCTCATTACTGACTCCTGATCATCTGTGTATGATACCCCTTTAAATTAGACCACTCGGTCCGGAGTGGTCTTTTGTATACTGGTCGGATTGGAATTCCGTTTATTCCTTCTTATACTTCATTATTTTCGCGATGTCGTCGGAGTATTCGACAACCTTCTTTTTTCCGTCGTCGTTCAGCCTGTCATAGTTGTGCAGCAGCTGTTCTCGATCCGGATCGTCTCCGCCTCTGTTTTTCTGCGCAGCTTCGTTCCATGTCTTGTCGAAGTCTGCACCGGTATCGAAAGTCTGGACTTCGCCGAGCAGATCGGGAAGAGTACAGTCAAGGGCGGTCGCAATCCTTAGAAGCGTTTCTAGTTTTGGCTCGATTGTTCCGGATTCATATTTACGTACTTGTGAATCAGGCATGCCGCAGGCCTTTCCAAGCTGTGCTTGCGTCATGCCTCTTGCTTTTCGCACTTCCCTAATACTTTCACCTATTCCCATGTAATACACCTCCTGAATGGTACTATAGCATAATGTTATCCGCATGTACAGATAAAAAAATATCTATTTTGTATTTGCAGATACTAACATATCTCATAACATGACATACTGAGATATGAATATGCCAAAAAGCGAGGTGGAAACAGGAAGGCAGATAGAAAGAAACTTGATCTTGCAATGGCGGCGATCCTAAAGGATGAAGGGAGTGAGAAGGAATGAAGTAGTTTAGGACCTCTAAAGACATCGTGACATTGTGTGGGTACTGCACTACAATAGCATATTCGATCATCAAGCAGTTTAACGCGGAGCTGTAGAAACAGGGTATATCACGATCCGCGGCAAGGTGCCGTCCACGTATTTTAAGGAAAAGTGGTGTGGATTCAGCAGCGGAGAGGTGGCAGCGAATGAGGCTTAAAGAGACGGCTTTATGGTATGCAGAGCGCGGTCTTCTTTCTGAAGCCGGAAAGCAAAGTACCGGCGACGGCACACGGTTTTAAAGACGCGACGATCGATAAAAGCATATCAAAGCATGGCGGGGCAAGCACCCGGACAGTAATATTAGAATTGCAAACGGTCAGGCGGTATGCATCCGTTTTACCATATTGACAGGAAACTCAAAACTCGGGACGGTGTTGACATGAGAGCAGACGGCGGTTATATTGTCGCTCTGCCGAGTATTCAACCGAAAGGCAGGGCCTGTATCTGGGAGGTGTTAGGATCACCGGATGACCTGGTATATCGATTCATAGGGCGTGATTTTGATCTTGATAACATGCAGCCTTCGAGCGAAAGAACTGACCGGTGATGCAATAAAGCAGCCGTGCAATTCGAAAATGTGGCCCGATGCAATCCGCCGCTGTCAGATTGAGAGCTTGAAAAAGAAGTGTTTCCGGCGCTTGGCAGATGTGAGAAAGGCGCCTTCCGGAATAATCCTTTTTCAATACAAGTGCCAGCCGGGATGACCGTCCGCTATTGACGTACCATGATTAATCAAGTTACTAATGGCTGGCTGCCTGAAAACCTAATTTTCAGGAGCCAGCCGCTTAAAATCACGTCATAGAAGATCAATTTACAAAAATAAGTTTACACTTTCCCATTTCTCAGTTTGACTTATTATAAGCGTAGCAGGAAAGATAAAAGGTATTTGGAAATGTCCGTTCCTTCCCTCTTGGCATATGTTCTCAATTACAAGATGGTCATGGAATTCAGACTGTCTTGTGCATCTGCTGGGTCAGTCTGAATTCCGACTTGAGTATTATTTAAGCTTTTCTGCATAATATGGAAGAATCGTGTAAAATTTTATGGCATCGAGCAGTTCATCTATAGGTACTTGATCCTGAGTGCCATGGCATAAAGTCTCATCACCAGGGCCGTATCCGAGCGCGGGAACTCCCATTCTTGCACCAAGTTGTGTTGCATTTGTGCAGCCGTCCCATTTTGTAATTACTGGCTTTTTCTTGAACAATTTTTCATAAGCCTCAGATCCTGCCTGAATATAAGGATCATCTTCTGCTATTACCCAGGAAGGGAAGTAATCAACAGCATTGATTTTATAGCCGGTATATGTTGTAACCACCTCATTGTTAATATCAGCTTTTACACCATCTATTTTTTCATAAAATGGTTTTATTTCATCAAGTAATTCCTTAATGCTTTCACCGCATGATATTCTGCGGTCACATGTAATCACGGCTTCACCGGGAATTGTATTAAGCGAGGGTGTTTTACAATCAACTTTTGTAACTTCAATCGTTCCTTTGCCAAGAAAAGGATCTTCTTTGAAATCATTGAATTTATCAATACTTTGAATGATCGGCAGTGCCTTGATCAGTGCGTTATCGCCACGCCAGGCAGCTGAAGCATGGGCGCACTTTCCTGGAACGGTAATTCTGATTAACGCCCTTCCCTTATGACCGCGCATCAAGTGATTTGTACTAGATTCAGCAATGAGTATGTAATCTGGTTTAATATCGGGATTCTCTTCCGTCATTGCTTTAACGCAGGAACCTTCTACATCTTCTTCTGAAATTGAACCAGAAATCCATAAAGTAAAATCATCTTCAAGGCCAAGTGCTTTAATAGCCTTACCTGCAAACGTGATACCTGCCAGACAGCCCTTATCGTCTACAGCGCCGCGCCCTCGAATAATATTATTAACAATGGTCGCCTTCAATGGATCTTCCATTCCCCAGGAAACTGGATCACCAATTTCAACGGTATCAATATGTGCATCATAGAGAAGTGTTGTTTTTCCATGTCCGATCCTTCCGATTACATTTCCGACGGGATCGATTCGTACTTCATCATATCCGTAAGATTTCATTTTATCTGCAAGATAATGAACAGCATTTCCCTCATTGTATGTTACACTGTTGATTGCAATAAAGTCCGTGAGAAATTTGACTATTTCATCTCGGGAATTGTCAACATACTTAGAGATCATGCTGATTTTTTCATCCATTGTAATTTCCATAGAAGAACCTCCTCATTATAATTTTAACTACTGTTTTGATTCACGAAAAGCATACTCTGAAGCAATAATAAAGTCAACATGTCAAAGAAATTTTGCGACATTTTAGATAACAATATGGGCATTGATGAATTCACACGATAAATATTATGGAATTCACATAAAAAATCAATAAAATATAAGCTGACAGAATTATTGACATTGTTACATTGAAATGTTATGCTTTTTGTGCTTCTAAGAAAATTTTATAAGATTAATGGAGGAGTGTTATTATGCAGACTTGTATGAAAGGTAAGAATTTATTATGTGAGCAGGACTGGACCAATGAAGAAATTGAAACATTGTTACGAGTAGCAGATGAGCTTAAGATGCGTTATTTGTTAGGTCAGGAAACTGAAATATTGAAAAATAAGACAGTTTTTATGCTGTTCTTTGAAGAATCCACACGTACGCGTAATGCATTCGAATGTGGAATTACTCAACTTGGCGGACATGCAAATTACTTGACACCCAAGGCAACACAGATTGATCATGGTGAAACACCTAAAGAAACAATCAATGTTCTTGGACGAATGGGACATGCCGTTGGAGTTCGCAATACATTTGTTGGCGGGCATAAATGGATGGCTGAACTTGCTAAGTATTCAAAGATTCCAGTTTATAATATGCAATGTGATATTTGGCATCCAACACAGTCTTTTGCAGATTTGTTTACTATAAAAGAAAAATTTAATAATGAATTAAAGGGACGTAAATTCGTAATTTCATGGACATCAGCAGGCAAATACATGAGACCTCTTTCTATGGCAAATTCTCTTGTTACATTAATGCCTCGTTTTGGGATGGATGTTACCCTGGCGCATCCGAAAGGATTTGAACTTACTCCGGAAGTTCTCGCAATGGCAAAAAGTAATGCAGAGCGCTATGGTTCCAAGTTTGAAGTTGTAAATGATATGGATGCAGCATGTGAAGGCGCTGATGTTATTTATGCAAAAGGCTGGGGTCCAATTATGACGGTCGGCGATGATGCGAAAGCTGGTCTTGAGATGATTAATCAAAATCCTGGCTGGATCGTTGATTCACGCAGGATGGCTCTCGGTACTAAGGATGCTATTTACATGCATTGTATGCCAGCGGATCGGGACATTGAAGTAACCAGTGAAGTGATGGATGGACCGCAATCAGTTCTTTATGATGAAGCAGAGAATAGAATGCATACGATCAAGGCACTTATGGCATTAACAATGGGAAATGTTATGTGCAGAAGGTAATATTTATATCTTAGGTTCGAAATTTATGGAACAATAGAGGCTGTTGCATGATTATTTGACAACAGCCTCTGATTTAACAAAACAATATTTGAAAATTCACCAAATTTGCTTGACAGTTAACACTGTGATGATATAATAAATTTAAATTAATACTTTTAATGCAGCATGGATTGGCGGCCCTCCAAAAGGTCGTTGTTCATGCTGTTTTTTTTATATGAATCATACTGCATTTCTATGATGGGGGGGAAGACGGCATGAAAACAATAATAAAAAATGGAATTGCTGTACTGAATGGTATTGCCCAGTATGCAGAAATTGCATTTAAAGATGGGATAATTGTTGATATTAATTCTCATGTAGATGAGGATATTGATGATTCTATTATTGATGCACAAGGCAGATATGTGCTGCCGGGTGCAATAGATTCACATGTGCATTATGGCATTGATCAATCAGCAGATAGCTTTGGAACAGGTTCTAAGGCAGCAGTGTTTGGAGGAATTACTACAGTTATTGATTATGTTTCGCCTATTCATGGCAAACAATTCAGCGATGCTTTTAAAAAAAGATTAACGGATGCAGAAGGTCACAGTTATGTGGATTATACATTTCATTGTGAAGTATTAGGCTGGAACGGCTGGAATGATAGTATTTTAAACTTTGTAAATAAAAGTGGAATGAACTCGCTGAAAGTATATACAACGTATGGACAAGATCAACTTTCATATAAAGAAATTGAGTCATTAATGAAAGCAGCTAAGAATTATAATTTATTTGTTATGGTACATGCTGAGGATGATAATATCATTCAAAATACAAAGGAAAGGATGATGATTAATAAAAAAACCGCGCCTATGTTTCACAGTGTCAGCCGGCCTGAAGATGCGGAAATAACGGCAGTAAAACAATTGCTCGAAATAGCGGGCAGAACGGGGGCACATATTCATTTTGCGCATGTTTCTACAGGGAAGGCGGCGCAGTTAATAGCTGAAGGCAGAAGTCACGGTATTATTGCTACAGCAGAGACTTGCCCGCACTATTTGTTATTGAATGACAGTATTTATTTGAAAGATAATGCTCAGCTGGCAATTATGACACCTCCGCTGCGCACGGAACGGGATAATGCAGAATTGTGGAAAAAGTTACGGGAAGGAACGATCGATAGTATTGTAACGGATCATTGTGCCTATTCGAGAAAGGAAAAGTTAAGTAAAAATACTTGCTTTGATACATTGCCGGGAATTAGCGGTTCGGAAACAATGGTTCCATTAATTTATAGCGAAGGCGTTAGAAAAAAACGGATTACAATGGCACAAATGGTTGAGAAGGTATCTGTCAATCCGGCAAAACTGTATGGAATTTATCCAAAGAAAGGAATACTGGCTGTTGGAAGCGATGCAGATATTACAATTCTTGACCAATATAAGACGAAAATAATTGACGGAGAAAAACTTCATTCTGCAAGTTTATATTCGGCTTTTAACGGTATGGAAGTAACAGGATGGCCGATAATGACGATTCTTCGCGGGAAAACGCTCTGCTGTAATGAATCACTTCTTGTAAATAAACCAGGTGGTGAATATGTATTTAAGATTGGTTAAGCAATGTTACATATACATATTTCTTTACGGAGGGATCTGAAATGCCATTATTAGGTGATAAAAGTTTTGATGTCATCAACTGTTCCAAGCCAAGGATCGACGGAGTCGACAAGGTTACGGGAAAGGCGCGTTACGCGGCTGACATTTACATGGAAAACATGCTGGTGGCAGGGGTATTGAGAAGCGGACGTTCCAGCGCCCGCGTCGTTCGGATCGACGCGTCGAAGGCGCGTGAGATCGAAGGTGTCGAAGCAGTCGTTACGTGTATGGAAATGAAGAAAACAAAGAGCTGGGCAGGCTACCAGTATCTGACAGACCGGATCCGGTATGAAGGGGACTGCGTCGCGATGGCTGCGGCGAAAGACCGCCGCGCACTGGACGAAGCACTTGCTGCGGTCGAGGTCGAGTATGAGGATCTGCCCGGTGTCTATACGATCGAGGAAGCAATGGCTCCGCGAGCGCCGCTCGTGCATGACGAATACAAGGGAAACATTTTTACGGATTCCATTTTTCATACACGGAAAGGCGATATGGAGAAAGGATTTGCAGAGGCGGATGTCATTATCGAGCGCGAATACAGGACACAGTACATCGAGCATTCCTACATTGAACCGGAAGCGGTCGTGGCGTTCCGTGACCCGAAAAACGGCATGATGACGGTCCATGCTTCGTCACAGAATCCGTTCTTTACCAGACATTACATAGCGGATGCTTTAAATCTGCCGATGAATCGAGTATGTATTATACAGGAAACACTTGGCGGATCATTTGGCGGAAAAGAGGAAGGCATCGGACTGATGGCAGGCAGGGCGGCTTATTTGTCCGCTCTTACAGGAAAACCGGTCAAATTCGTTTTTACAAGGGAAGACTCATTTCTGGAAAGCTCGAAACGTCATCCGTTCCGTCTGCGCTATAAGATCGGCGCAAAGAAAGACGGTACGCTGACTGCCTGGGAAGGCGAGCAGGTCGATAACTCCGGTGCATACAACAATCAGACACAGTTTATGAATTTCCGTGCAAACGCACATTCAAGCGGTCCATATGCGATCCCGAACGTCAAGACAGACACGTACGGTGTTTTCACAAATAACATCCACGGAGGGGCGATGCGGGGATACAGTTCTCCTTCTCTGATCTTCGGTCAGGAGCAGCTCGTCGAGGAAATGGCAGAAGCACTCGGTATGGATGAAATCGATTTCCGGAAGAAGAACTGCCTCAAGAGCGGTTCGATCACGTCGACAGGCGTTCCGGTCGATCATGTGATCCTGGATGAGCTGCTGGACTATACAGTTGAACAGACGGATTACAGGCGGAAACACACGGAATATAAGAAGAATACGAGCGGACGGTTCCGTAAAGGGATCGGACTCAGCATCGCGTACCGAGGCTGCGGCTTCGGAGCAGAATCTCCGGATGCATCCGGATGCATGATGATCGTCAACGCGGACGGTTCGGTGTCGATCAATTCCGGACTTGCCGAGAACGGGCAGGGTCTGCGTACCGTATACGCGCAGATCGCTGCGGAAGCACTCGGCGTCAATTATGAGGATATCAGCTTCTACGGAACGGATACACACAGCATTCCGGACTGCGGCATGACAGTTGCTTCCCGCGGTACCGTTATGGGAGCACAGTCTGTGCGCAAAACAGGTCTGAAGCTGAAAGACATTATGCTGCAGAATGCGCTGGATCTGAAGATGGTGCCTTTTGAAGAAATTGAAAAGAAATATAGCCTTGCAGCCGGAAGTCTGTCCGGCAGCGCAGTCACAGCAGATGATCTGGAGCTTCGCGGCGCTCAGATTTATATGAAGAAATATCCGGATGTCAGAGTGGCATTTTCCGATGTGACGAACGCATGTATCTGGACGGGACGGCAGATGTCTGCCTTTGAATGGTTCATGCCGCCTGCATATCATCAGGATCCGGATACAGGACAGGGTACGGCGTTCCCGACATTTTCCTATGAATGCATCGTGGCGGAAATAGAGGCGGATATGGCAACAGGATATGTCGATCTGAAGAAGGTAACATCAAGTCATGATGTCGGCACCGCAATCAATCCGGCAATGATCCGCGGACAGATCTACGGCGGCATCGTGATGGGTGAAGGATATGGTATAATGGAGGACGTAGCTCCCTCCAAAGGCCATGTCCGCAGCAGAAACTTTGATTCCTATCTGATCCCGACATCGATGGACGCGCCGGTCATGCAGATCAATATTTTCGAGTCGGATGATCCGGCCGGAACATACGGTGCGAAAAGCGTCGGGGAGCCGGCTACGGAAGCGGTGGCGGCAGCGATAGCAAACGCGGTTTACAACGCGACGGGAAGACGGATCCGCACAAACCCGTGTGATCTGGAAAGTGTTCTTCTCGGCAAGAAATTAAGCAGGTAAGGAGGCGGAGCGATGTTTCAGTATGATTTTTGTCAGGCAAAGACATCAGACGATGTCTGCAGATTTCTCGATACGTACGGGGAACACGGCCGTGTAGTTGCCGGCGGTACGGATCTGCTGGTACAGATCCGCGATAAGGACAGGCGGTTTGAATCGATCACGAATATCATGGATATTACTCCGCTTGAAACGGAAATGCGGTATGTAAAAGAAGACGGTGACGAGCTGGAAATCGGAGCGCTCTGTACACATACGGATCTGGAAAACGATCCGCTTATCCGTCAATATCTTCCATTGCTCGGAGAAGCGTGCGCGACGGTCGGCTCTCCGCAGATCCGGAACCGCGGGACGATCGGCGGCAGCATCTGCAACGCGTCTCCTGCTGCGGATCCTTTGACACCGCTTGTGGCGTCAGACGCTAAAGTGATCATCAAAGGAATTTCCGGTACGCGGGAAGTGAAGCTCTCAGATTTCTATCACGGGAAGGGTCAGACAGACCTCGGACGCGGTGAGTTTGTGCTGGCGTTTCGTGTCCGTAAACTGGAAAACAGTATGGGAAGTGCTTTTGCGAAGCTGGGAAGGCGAAAAGCGCTGGCAATCTCGCGTCTGAACGCAGCTGTTGTCATAAAAGCAGCGGAGGATGGAAAAATCGAATCCGTATCGATCGCACCGGGCTGTATTTTCACGGTTCCGGAGCGTGTCGCAAAGGCGGAGGAGGTTCTGACAGGGTCGAAGCCTTCGGAGGAAGAGTTCCAAAAGGCGGGCGAAGCAGTGTCAGCCGAGATGATCGAACGGACCGGCATCCGCTGGTCGACGGAGTATAAGAAGCCGGCAGTCGAGGCAATTGTCAGGGACGCGCTGGAAAAGGCATATGCGAAGGCGGTTTTGGCCTCCGCCGGGAAGAGTGAGGT